>Ga0180216_1000039_pt1 | contig 177709 bp, 170 predicted proteins | sample eDN3rd37CBELigMG_FD_128879 | JGI IMG/M metagenome (GOLD analysis project Ga0180216, IMG submission 128879) | Enriched Miracle-Growth compost microbial communities from Emeryville, California, USA - eDNA 3rd pass 37_C BE-Lig MG (version 2)... ...
AGGCTTGCGCCCATTGTGCAATATTCCCCACTGCTGCCTCCCGTAGGAGTCTGGGCCGTGTCTCAGTCCCAGTGTGGCCGGTCACCCTCTCAGGCCGGCTACCCGTCGTCGCCTTGGTGAGCCATTACCTCACCAACAAGCTGATGGGCCGTGAGCTCATCCCGAACCGAAATTCTTTCCAAGCGGTGAGGATGCCCTCCCGCTTCGTATCCAGTATTAGACGCCGTTTCCAGCGCTTATCCCAGAGTTCGGGGCAGATTGCTCACGTGTTACTCACCCGTTCGCCACTGATCCGGCAGGAGCAAGCTCCTGCGTTCACCGTTCGACTTGCATGTGTTAAGCACGCCGCCAGCGTTCGTCCTGAGCCAGGATCAAACTCTCCATAAAGGTGTGGTAGCCGAAGCGGCCGAAGCCGTCGGCAAACCTTGTTGCGATCACGACCGGGAAAACGGTCGAGAACGCGAATCTGATCATGACTGTCCGAATGTCACTGACATTCATTCATTCAATCCAAAGGAATCTCAACGACTGACCGAAGTCAGCCGACGAGGATAATTTGGCATTTGACATGTGCACGCTGTTGAGTTCTCAAGGATCGGGCGCTGCTCCGCCTCACCCTCTCGGGCTTGTCGAAGCGCAACTTCTCCAACCTAGACCGATTCCGCGTCTCAGCTCAGCCGACACGCCGTGATTACGGTCGAAGGTCAATCCTATGCCGTTCCCGGCGCGCCTGCAAGAGACGTTCCGTTCCCGGAGGATGGTCCCGCTTGGGGCCAGGAGCAGGGCTTGAGGCCTCTTTCTCATCCGGCCGCTTGGGGCGACTCGGAATAAGTTACACGGGGGTGCGCCGCGCTGCAAATCGGCCCGGGATCCCGGGCGTGTCGCCCCAATTCACTGGCCTTCGCAGCCTCAGCGGGAGTAGACGGCGCTCGAGAAGCTCGCGAAGATCGCCACGAAGATAAAGGTCGCGAAAACGATGACGCCCGCGGCGATGACCAGATACCCGAGGATCAGCCCGGCGATCGCCATGCCCTTCCCCGTCTGCATCGGATTGCGCTTGATCTGGCTCAGGGCGATGTGGCCGAAGATGACCGGCAGAAGCCCCAGACCCAGGATGCCCGTGACGAGCGCCGTGATCGCCAGCCCGTTCGTCGGCGCCGCCGCGTACGGCTGGTAACCGGCCGGGGCCTGCGACGGCGCGCTATACGTCGCCACCGCGGCGGACGCGTCGGACTGGGCGGGATCGGCCTGCGCGGACGCGTCGGCGAAATGCTCCGTCCAGCCCGTGCCGTCCCACCAGCGCTGCTTGCCTGAACCGTCGTCGTACCAGCCTGCGGGGATGCTCACCCCACCATCCTCACCGCTCGCGGGTGCCGACGGCAAGCGGAACGCGGAAACCGTCAGCCGACCGTCACGCCCGCGAGCGACTTCTTCCCGCGACGCAACACGACGAACCCGCCGGGGAGACTCGGGCGCAGACCGGCGTCATCGGCCTCCACCTTCGCGTTATCGACATACACCCCGCCCTGCTGGATCGCCCGCCTCGCCTCCGAGAGCGAGGACACCAAGCCCGTCGCGAGGAGCGCCTCGGCGACCGACGCGCCGGGCGCGAGCCGCGCATTCGGCAACTCCTCGAGGGCGGCGCGGAGCGTCGCCTCATCGAGCGAGGCGAGGTCACCGGAGCCGAAGAGCGCCTCGGAGGCGGCGAGCACCGCATTCGTCGCGTCCTCGCCGTGGACGAGGGCCGTCACCTCCCAAGCGAGCCGCCGCTGCGCGGCCCGGCGGAAGGGCTCCTTCGCGACCGACTCCGCGAGCTCCTCGATCTCCGCGCGGCTGAGGAAGGTGAAGACCTTGAGCCGGTCGATCACGTCGGCGTCGGCCGTGTTGAGCCAGAACTGGTAGAAGCGGTACGGCGAGCACATCTCGGCGTCGAGCCAGATCGCGTTGCCCTCCGACTTGCCGAACTTCGTGCCGTCCGAATTCGTGATGAGCGGCGTGCCGATCGCATGCGCCGAGACACCCTCGACCTTGTGGATGAGGTCGATGCCCGACGTGAGGTTGCCCCACTGGTCGCTGCCGCCCGTCTGCATGAGGCAGCCGTACTGGCGGTAGAGCTGCAGGAAATCATCGCCCTGCAGGATCTGGTACGAGAACTCCGTGTACGAGATCCCCGCCTCCGAGTTGAGGCGCGCCGAGACCGCGTCCTTCTTGAGCATCGTGCCGACGCGGTAGTGCTTGCCGATGTCCCGGAGGAAATCGACCGCCGAGTACGTGCCGAACCAGTCGAGGTTGTTGACCATCCGGGCCGCGTTATCGCCATCGAAAGAAAGGAACCGCTCGATCTGGGCACGGAGCCGCTCCACCCATTCCTGCACGGTCTCCTTGGTGTTGAGCGTGCGCTCGGCCGTCGGGCGCGGGTCGCCGATGAGGCCCGTCGAGCCGCCGACGAGGCCGAGCGGCTTGTGACCGGCGAGCTGGAGGCGACGCAGGAGCAGAAGCTGCACGAGATTGCCGAGGTGGAGGCTCGGCGCCGTCGGGTCGAAGCCGCAGTAGTACGTGATCGGCCCATCCGCGCCGCTCAGCAGGCGGCGGAGCTCATCCTGATCCGTCGACACGGCGACGAGCCCCCGCCAGAGGAGCTCATCGAGGATGTTGTCGAATGCGGGATCGTTGCGCTGGGCAGCGAGAAGCGCGGTGCTGGACACGGCATCAACCGTATCGCTCGGCGGGGTGCGGTCGGTGCGGGGTCGGTGCGCTGGGGCGGAGTGGGGTCGGTGCGCGGGGTGGGTGCGCGGGGTGGCTCGGCGCGCTGGGCCGCGCACGTCAGGCGCGGCGCCTCGGCACGTGCGGCCGGTACGGCGAGACGCTCGGCTCCCCCGGCAGCCAGAAGCGCCAAGGGAAGCTGGCCGCATCGCCGCCCGGGCCCGAGACGCCCGTGCGGGGACCTCGCTCAATGCGCTCGGCAGCGATCGGCGAGCTCGGCAGCTCGAGCCGCGCCCGGCCGCCCGCGGCGGGATCGAGCGGCGTCCCGTCATCGGCGCCCGTGATGCCGAGCGCGAGGGCGAGGCGGGCCGGGCCCCGGGCGAGGTCCGCGTCACGTCGCGCATTCGGCCTGCGACCCCTGGCCGTCTCGATCCCCTCGATGACCGCGGCGCCCCGCAGCAGCACGCCGGAGGCCTCGCCGTCGGGGCTGCAGGCGACATTCGCGCACCAGTGCATGCCGTAGGTGAAATACACGTAGAGGTGGCCCGGCGGGCCGAACATCGTCGCGTTGCGGGCCGTGCGACCGCGGAAGGTGTGGGCGCCGGGATCCTCCCCGGGCCCGCCGTAGGCCTCGACCTCCGTGATGCGCACGCCGACGGTCGCCTCGGCGGGGTCCCGGTCGGGGTCCGAGACGCGCAGCACGCCGCCGAGCAGCCGCGGCGCGACCTCCAGTGCGTGCGCCTCCAGCAAGGACATCAGCTCCGACACCATGTTTCCACTCTCGCACCCTGACCGCGTGTGGGTCAGCGATGGTGCCGGAGTGGAGTCATGGTGCCATCAGAGGGTGAGTGCCCCGGGTCGGCGGGTGCGCGGGACGCCGGCGGCCAGCAGGCGGCGCTCGAGGCCCACTCCGCCCCACGCGTCCTCCCAGGACACGCGGAGGAATGCGCGGCAGCGCGCCCGGATCGCGTCCTCGCGCCGCTTCTCCGCCCAGAGCGCTTCGAAATCCGATCCACCGTCGGCCGAACGGTACTTGTCTCGGCCGTCCGCCTCGCCCAGGATCTCGCCGCCGCACCAGGCGAAATCCACCCAGTAGTCCTTGCCGTCCACCCCGACGACGTGGTGCTGCTGCGCCGGCTCGGCGAAGCCCAGATCACGGCACCGGACGATGACGAGGGTCTCCAACGGCGAATCGGATCCGCCGACCGAGTCCCGAAACGCCGCGCGTGCCGCGCCGATGCCCAGCATCCGGCCGGCGCGATCAAGCGTCTGGCGCAGCGATTCGGACTCGACCCCACGGCGCCGGACTTCTGACATCGCGATGATTCCGGCGAGCCTGCTCCGCACCGCGGCGAGATCGACGGCGGTGCGCGCCGGCGAGGTGACGCGCGCCCCATCGTCGAGCTGCACGACATCGACCGGATCGAGATCCCGGTGCACCCGATGCACGGCTCCGCTGCTCCAGCCGCTGCCGCGCCGCACGGTCGCGGTCACCCGGGACGGCCAGGAGCCGATGATCGGGATGCCGAGGAGCGCCGCCGCCGACTCGTGGGAGAAGACCGGCTCGCGTCGGGCCGCCCGCCGGGCCGCCGCGACGAGCGCGAGGTGACGCGCGACGCTGTCGGCTGCCGCCCATTCCTCGCTATCGGCGTATGCGCCGAGTCGGATCCGCACGAGGTCCCGCCGCACGGTCTCGCGCTCGAGTCGGCGTGCATTGCCGCGGGCGAGGCGCTGCTCGCGCGCGAATCGGAGTTCCAACGACTCGTCCACGCCGGCGATCCTGCAGGAGTCTGGCGGCACGCGCGCCGCGCGCCGGCCCGATTGTGGATTGGCGCCGGTGCGCACCCGATGTGGGTACCGAACCGCGGCCGCCCTGGCACCATGACTCCACCCCGGCACCCGGAATGCCCCTGGTGGACTCATGGTGCTGGGGTGGAGTCATGGTGCTGGGGCCGGGGCGGGCGCCGGGGCGGGCGGGCCGCGGGTCAGGCCAGGCGGGAGGCGAGGGCCGCGGCGGCGGCCGCGAGGTCGGCGAGCTGGCGCTCGACGCCCGGGCGCGCGGTGCCGGCGAAGCCGTCGCGCGCGGCGATCGCGCCATCGACCGTGAGGACCGAGCGGACCTCGGGCGTCAGGTGCGGCGAGATCGCCAGGTACGCGGCGTCGTCGGGCTCCTCGAGGCCGATCCCCCGCTCCTCGCAGTGCCGGACGAGGGCGCCGGCGATCTCGTGCGCCTCGCGGAAGGGGACGCGCTGCCGCACGAGCCACTCGGCGACATCGGTGGCGAGCGAGTAGCCCTCGGGGGCGAGCTCGCGCATTCGTGCCGTGTCGAAGGTGAGGGTCGCGACCATGCCCGTGAAGGCCGGCAGGAGGACCTCGAGCGTGTCGACCGCGTCGAAGACCGGCTCCTTGTCCTCCTGCAGGTCACGGTTGTACGCGAGCGGGAGACCCTTCATGGTCGTCAGGAGGCCGGCGAGGTCGCCGATGAGGCGCCCGGCCTTGCCGCGGGCGAGCTCCGCGATGTCGGGGTTCTTCTTCTGCGGCATGATCGACGAGCCCGTCGAGAAGGCGTCGTGGAGGCGCACATAGCCGAACTCGCGGGTGTTCCAGAGGATGATCTCCTCCGAGATGCGCGAGAGGTCGACCCCGATCTGCGCCGTGATGAACGCGAACTCGGCGATGCGGTCGCGCGAGGCCGTCGCGTCGATCGAGTTCGGCTCGACGCCGGCGAAGCCGAGCTCGGCGGCGATCCCGGCGGCGTCGAGGCCGAGGGTGTTGCCCGCGAGCGCACCGGAGCCGTAGGGCGAGAGGTTCGCGCTCTCCCGCCAGGCGGCGAGGCGCTCGACGTCGCGCGACAGCGCCCAGGCGTGCGCGAGCAGGTGGTGCGCGAGGAGCACGGGCTGCGCGTGCTGGAGGTGCGTGCGGCCCGGCATGACGGCGTCGAGGTGCGCGGCGGCCTGCCCCGTCAGCGCGGCGACGAGGTCGAGGAGCTGCCGGCCGATGACGCCCGCGTGCTCCCGGAGGAACATCCGGATGAGCGTCGCGATCTGGTCGTTGCGGCTGCGGCCCGCGCGGAGCTTGCCGCCGAGCTCGGGGCCGACGACGGCGATGAGCGCGGCCTCGAGCGCGCCGTGCACGTCCTCGTCCGACTCGCGGGCGACGAGCTCCCCCGCACGAATGCGCCGGGCCACCTCGTCGATGCCCGCATGCATCGCAGTGAGTTCGTCCGCCGTGAGGTAGCCGGCCTTCGCGAGCGCGTTCGCGTGGGCGTGCGAGCCCGCGAGGTCGTAGGGCCACAGCCGCCAGTCGAAGTGCGTCGACTTCGACAGCGCCGCGAGCTCGGGCGAGGGGCCGTCGGCGAAGCGGGCGCCCCAGAGGGAGCCCTCGTTGGTGCCGTGCGTGGACGGGGTCGTCACGTCGTCTCGCTCCCCTCGCTCGGCGACCAGGTGGGAGCGCTCATGCCGCGACCCCGCGGGCCTGCTCGAGGAGCCAGATGAGGAGGGCCTTCTGCGCGTGGAGGCGGTTCTCCGCCTCGTCCCAGATGACCGACTGCGGGCCGTCGATGACCTCGGGGTCGACCTCATAGCCACGGTCGGCGGGCAGGCAGTGGATGAAGATCGCGTCGGGCTTCGCGAGCGACATCGTCTCCGCCGTGACCTTATAGCCGCCGAGGTCGCGGATCCGCTCGAGCTTCTCCTCCTCCTTGCCCATCGACACCCAGGTGTCGGTCACGATGACGTCGCTCCCCGCGGCCGCCTCGAGGGGGTCCGTGTAGAGCGTCACCGAGCCGCCCGTCGTCGCCGCGATGCGGTCGGCGTCGGCGACGACGTCGGCGCGCGGCGAGTAGGACTCGGGGGAGGCGATCCGCACGTGCATGCCGGCCGTCGCGCCCGCGAGGAGATAGGAATGCGCCATATTCGATGCGCCGTCGCCGAAGAAGGTCATCGTCAGGCCCGCGGGATCGCCCTTGTGCTCGCGGATCGTGAGGAGGTCGGCGAGGAGCTGGCAGGGGTGGAAGTCGTCGGAGAGCGCGTTGACGACGGGGACCCTCGTCCCCCGCGCCATCTCCTCGAGCCCGGCCTGCGCGTAGGTCCGCCACACGATCGCCGCGACCTGGCGCTCGAGCACGCGAGCGGTGTCCGCCGGGGTCTCCTTGCCGCCGAGCTGCGAGGAGGCCGTCGTGATGACGAGCGGGACGCCGCCGAGGTCGGCGATGCCGACCGCGAAGGACACCCGGGTGCGCGTCGAGGACTTGTCGAAGACGACCGCGACGGTCTCGGGGCCCGCGAGCGGCTTGCGGCCCCAGCGGTCGGCCTTCACCTCAGCCGCGAGCTCGAGGATCTCGCGCTGCTCCGCGGGGGTGATGTCGTCGTCCCGGAGGAAATGCCGGATGGTCATGCGTCGCCCTCTTCGATCACGGCCTCAACAGTACGCAGGGCCTCGGCGAAGCGCTCGCCGAACTCCCCGATCTCCTCGTCGCCGATCGTCAGCGGCGGGACAAGGCGGATCGTCTCGGGGTTCGCCGCGTTGACGATGAGCCCATGCCCGAGCGCCGCCGTGACGACCGCAGGCGCGACGGGCTGCGCGAGCGCGACGCCGAGCATGAGGCCCGCACCCCGCACGCCCGTCACGAGCGCGGAGCCGAGGCCGAGGACGACGTCGGTGAGCTGCGCGCCGCGACGCCGCGCATTCGTGACGAGGTCCGCCCGCTCGATCTCGGCGAGGACCGCATCGCCGACCGCGGTCGCGAGCGGGTTGCCGCCGAAGGTCGAACCGTGGTGGCCGGGCCCCATGAGCTCGGCGGCGGGGCCGAATGCGACGAGCGCGCCGAGCGGCATGCCGCCGCCGATGCCCTTCGCGAGCGCGACGGCGTCCGGGACGATGCCCGCGCGCTGGAAGGCGAACCAGTCGCCCGTGCGGCCCGCGCCCGTCTGGATCTCGTCGAGGATGAGGAGCGCGCCGTGCCGGGCGGTCAGCTCCCGCGCCGCGGCGAGGTAGCCCTCGGGGAGCGGGAGGACACCCGCCTCGCCCTTGATCGGCTCGACGATGAGGGCGGCGACGTCGCCGCCGAGCGCGGCCTCGAGCGCCTCGACCGTCGAGTCGATGAACTCGACCCCCGGCAGGAGCGGCTCGAAGGGCTCGCGGAGCGCCTGCTTGCCGGTCACCGAGAGGGAGCCCATCGTGCGGCCGTGGAAGGAGTTGACGAGCGCGAGGATCCGCGGCCGGCCCGTGAGCCGCGCGAGCTTGACGCCCGCCTCGATCGCCTCGGTGCCGGAGTTCGCGAAGTACGCCCGGCCGTCGGCCGCCTCCGCGCCGGTGAGGCGGAGCAGGCGCTCGGCGAGCGCGAGCTGCGGCGGGGTGCTGAAGTAGTTCGACACCTGGGTGAGGGTCGCCGCCTGGCGGCTCACCGCCTCGACGAAGACGGGGTGCGCGTAGCCGAGCGCGTTGACGGCGATGCCGGCGAGGAAGTCGAGGTAGCGCCGCCCCTCGGCGTCCCAGACGTGGGCGCCCTCGCCGCGCACGAGGTGCGCGAGCGGGGTCCCGAAGACGCGCATCATGCGCGCCGCGTAGGCGTCCTGCCAGTCCGAGCCGGTCATGGCGTCCTTCCTTCCCGCCGATCCTCGGCGAGGACGACTTCGGTGCCGAGCCCCTGATCCGTGAAGATCTCGAGGAGCACGGAGTGGGGCTGGCGGCCGTCGATGATCGCGGCCTTCGCGACGCCGCCGACGACCGCGTCGAGGCAGGCGGTCATCTTGGGGATCATGCCGGACTCGAGGCCGGGCAGCAGCTGACGGAGCCGCTCGGTGTCGAGGTGGGCGATGAGCGAGTCGCGGTTCGGCCAGTCCGCGTAGAGGCCCGCGACGTCGGTGAGAACGACGAGCTTCTGGGCACCGAGGGCCGTCGCGACGGCCGCCGCGGCCGCGTCCGCGTTGACATTGAGGACCGCACCCTGCGCATTCCTCGCGAGCGTCGAGATGACAGGCACGAATCCGCGGTCGAGCGCCGCGAGGATCGCCTCCGCCCGCACCCCGGTCACCTCGCCGACCTCGCCGAGATCGACCTCGACGCCGTCGACGACCGTCCCCCGCCGCTCCCCCGTCAGCAGGCCGCCCTCATCGCCCGGCATCGCGAGACCCAGGCCGTCGAGCCTGGCGACGAGGCCCGCCGCGACGCCGTCGACGAGGGCCGCGCGCACGACCGGGATCGCCTCGGGGCTCGTCACCCGGTAGCCGCCGCGGAACTCGCTCGCGATGCCCGCCGCCTTGAGCGCCGCGGAGATCTGCGGGCCGCCGCCGTGGACAACGACCGGCCGGAGCCCCGCGTAGCGGAGGAAGGCCATGTCTTCGGCGAAGGTGCGGGTGAGCTCCGGGTCGACCATCGCATTCCCGCCGAACTTCACGACGACGACGGCGCCCTGGAAGCGGCGCAGCCACGGCAGCGCCTCGACGAGGACCTGCGCCTTGCCGGCGGCCTCCTCGGGCGTCGTGACGGCGCGGACGTCCTGCGGCTCCTCGCCGCTCATGAGCTGTACGCCGAGTTCTCGTGCACGTAGTCGTGCGTGAGGTCGTTCGTGTAGATCGTCGCGGCGGCATCGCCCGTGCGCAGGTCGATCCTGAGGTCGAGCCGGCGCGGGCTCAGGTCGACCTCCTCGCGCGGGCGGTCGGGGCCCCCCGCGTGGCAGACCCGGACGCCGTTCATCGACACGTCGACGTCGTAGGGGTCGAAGGCGGCGGCCGTCGTCCCGATCGCCGCGAGGACGCGGCCCCAGTTCGGGTCGTTGCCGAAGACGGCGGCCTTGAAGAGGTTGTTGCGGGCGACGGAGCGGCCGACCTCGACGGCGTCCTCCTCGCTCGCCGCGCCGACGACCTCGATGACGATCTCGTGGCTCGCACCCTCCGCGTCGGCCATGAGCTTCGTCGCGAGCTCGGTGCACAGCGCCGTCAGCGCGGCGCGGAACGCCGCCGGATCGGGGGTCACGCCGCTCGCGCCGGAGGCCAGGAGCGTGACCTGGTCGTTCGTCGACATGCAGCCGTCAGAGTCGAGCCGGTCGAAGCTCACCCGGGTCGCTGCCCTGAGATGATCGTCGAGCTCCGCCGCGGTCAGCTGGGCATCCGTCGTGATGACGACGAGCATCGTCGCGAGCGCGGGGGCGAGCATGCCCGCGCCCTTCGCCATGCCGCCGATCGTCCAGCCCTCGCCGTGGCGGACCGCGGTCTTCGGGACGGTGTCCGTCGTCATGATCGCCCGCGCGGCGTCGGGGCCGCCCTCGGGGCCGAGCGCGGGGACCGCGGCGCGCACGCCGTCGAGCACCTTGGCGCGGAAGACCTCGTCCCCCGTGCCGATGAGGCCCGTCGAGCACACGAGGATGTCGCCGGCGCCCCCGCCGAGGAGCTCCGCGACGAGCTCGGCGGTCTGGTGCGTCGTCTGGAAGCCGAACTCGCCCGTGAAGCAGTTCGCCCCGCCCGAGTTGAGGACGACCGCGAGCGCGCGGCCGTCCTTGATGACCTGCTCGGACCAGAGGATCGGGTTCGCCTTCGCGCGGTTCGAGGTGAAGACCGCGGCGGCCGCGTCGAGCGGGCCCCGGTTGACGACGAGCGCGAGATCGGGCGCGCCCGTCGACTTGAGCCCGGCGACGACGCCGGCGGCCTCGAAGCCCTTCGCGGCGGTCACGGTCACGGGGCGACTCCGTCCAGCGGGAGGCCCGCGGTCTCGTCAAGGCCGAGGGCGAGGTTGAGGGACTGCACGGCGGCGCCCGCGGTGCCCTTCCCGAGGTTGTCGAGGACGCTCGTCGCGACGAGCCGGCCCGCGCGCTCGTCGACCGCGAGACCGATGAGGCACGCATTCGAGCCCGTCGTATCCGCGACCCGGGGCTGCGCGCCCTCCGGAAGGACGTGGATGAAGGGCTCGTCGCCGTAGACCGCCTCGTACGCGGCCCGGAGCTCTGCGAGACCGACGCCGGGGCGCAGCCGCGCCGTCGAGGTCGCGTGGATGCCGCGCGCGAAGGGCACGAGGACCGGCGTGAAGGACAGCGTCGTGCCGGGGGCCCCCGCCGCGGCGAAATTCTGCCGGATCTCCGGGTTGTGCCGGTGGGATCCCCCGACGCCGTAGGCGTGTGCCGAGCCGAGGAGCTCGGCGGCGAGGAGGTCGGTGCGCAGCGACTTGCCGGCGCCCGAGGGACCGACCGCGAGCACGCTGACGAGGTCCTCCCGCTCGACGAGGCCGGCCGCGAGCGCGGGGGCGAGCCCGAAGGTGACCGCCGTGACGTTGCAGCCCGGCACGGCGATGCGCCTCGTCCCGCGCAGCGCCTCCCGCTGCTTGCCGCCGGCGGCGAGCGGCAGCTCCGGCATCCCGTACGTCCAGGAGCCGAAGTACTCGCCGCCGTAGTACTCGGCCCAGTCCTCGGCGCTCGTCAGCCGGTGGTCGGCGCCCGCATCGACGACGACCGTGTCGGGCCCGAGCGCTTCCGCGAGCTCGCCCGACTTGCCGTGCGGCAGCGCGAGCACGACGACGTCATGGCCCGCGAGGTGCTCGACATCGGTCGGCTGCAGCTCGAGGTGCGCGAGGGAGCGCAGATGCGGCTGGTGCTCGATGAGCGGACTGCCCGCATTCGTATGCGCGGTGACGGTGCGCACGTCGAGGTCCGGGTGCGCGCTCATGAGGCGCAGCACCTCGCCCCCGGCGTAGCCGCTCGCGCCGGCGACGGCGACGGTGAAGGACATGTGACCACCTTAGTTTTCGCGTGGGACTGGATCGGTCCGGCGACGTGCGATGGCGCGGGCATTCGGAATGAATGCGCTGGGCGCGGGCACGCCGCCTAGCGTCGGCGGTCGCGTCGCAGGCCGCGGCGCTCGGCGCGCTCTACGGCAGCTGCGGTGAAGGTCACGCACCCATCCTAGCGCGGCGGCGGGCGACTGGCTCGCGCCCGGGCGCTGGGATTCTGGCCGCGCGCTGGGGTTCGCCGCAGAAATCCCCGCGCGCGGCCGGAATCCCCGCGCCTGGCGGCATGGGCCGCGCGCGCCCTCCTCGAGCGGACGAGGCGGAGCCAGGGCGCCCCGGTACGCTTGATCCTCGTGTCCAAGGTCCTCACCTCCCTCCCCGTCGGCCAGAAGGTCGGCATCGCGTTCTCCGGCGGTCTCGACACGAGCACCGCGGTCGCCTGGATGCGCGACAAGGGGGCGATCCCCTGCACGTACACGGCCGACATCGGCCAGCCCGACGAGCCGGACATCGCCGGCGTCCCAGGCCGCGCGCTCGAGTACGGCGCCGAGATCGCGCGGCTCATCGACATCCGCCGCCAGCTCGTCGAGGAGGGCTTCGCGGCGCTCGCCTGCGGCGCATTCCACATCCGCACGGGCGGCAAGACGTACTTCAACACGACGCCCCTCGGCCGCGCCGTGACCGGGACGATGCTCGTCCGCGCGATGCGCGACGACGGCGTCGAGATCTGGGGGGACGGCTCGACGTACAAGGGCAATGACATCGAGCGCTTCTACCGCTACGGCCTGCTCGCCAACCCGAATCTGCGGATCTACAAGCCCTGGCTCGACAGCGCATTCGTCACGGAGCTCGGCGGCCGCACGGAGATGAGCGAGTGGCTCGTCGCGCACGGCTACCCGTACCGCGACGCGACCGAGAAGGCGTACTCGACGGACGCGAACATCTGGGGCGCGACCCACGAGGCGAAGGACCTCGAGGAGCTCTCGAACGGCCTCGACCTCGTCGAGCCGATCATGGGCGTCGCGCACTGGCGGGACGACGTCGAGATCGCGAGCGAAGAGGTCACGGTCGACTACGCGCAGGGACGCCCCGTCGCGATCAACGGCGACGACTTCGGCGGGGACCCCGTCGCGCTCGTCCTCAAGGCGAACGAGATCGGGGGCCGCCACGGCCTCGGCGTCTCCGACCAGATCGAGAACCGCATCATCGAGGCGAAGTCGCGCGGCATCTACGAGGCGCCCGGCATGGCGCTCCTCCACATCACCTACGAGCGGCTCCTCAGCGCGATCCACAACGAGGACACGCTCGCGAACTACCACGCCGAGGGCCGCCGGCTCGGGCGCCTCATGTACGAGGGCCGCTGGCTCGACCCGCAGTCGCTCATGCTCCGCGAGTCGCTCCAGAAGTGGGTCGGCGCCGCCGTCACCGGCCAGGTGACCCTCCGGCTGCGCCGCGGCGACGACTACACGATCGTCGACACCCGCGGCCCCGCGCTGTCCTACGCGCCCGAGAAGCTCTCGATGGAGCGCGTCGCCGACGCGGCCTTCGGCCCCGAGGACCGGATCGGCCAGCTCACGATGCGCAACCTCGACATCGCCGACTCGCGCGGCCGGCTCGAGCAGTACTCGCACCTCGGGCTCATCGGCGGCGAGACCGCCGAGCTCGTCGCCGAGATCGTCAAGGGCGAGCTCGAGGGCTGAACCCGGACGGCACCGGACCCGGCCGAGGCCGCGTCCGCCGATGTCGCCGGGATGCACGAGAATCATTCGGTGACGCGCAACGGCATCCTGCTCCTCGGCGGCCTCGGGCTGGTCTGGGGCATCCCCTACGTCTTCATCAAGATCGCGGTCGTCGAGCTCGACCCCGCCATGCTCGTGCTGCTGCGCTGCGCCGTCGGCGCCGTCATCCTCCTGCCCGTCGCGATCCACCGGAAGGCGCTCCTGCCCGCGCTCAAGCGGTGGCGCCCCCTCCTCGCGTACACGGCGGCGGAGATCGTCTTCCCCTGGTTCTTCCTCAACACGGCCGAGCAGCGCCTGCCCTCCTCGACGGCCGGCCTGCTCCTCTCGGCGATCCCGCTCGTCGCGATCGGCATCGCCTTCCTCATGGGTCGCCGCGAGCGCCTCCACTGGCGCAACTGGCTCGGCCTCGCGGTCGGCATGATCGGCGTCGCCGTCGTCGTCGGACTCGACGTAGGCACCTCCGACCTCGGTGCCGTCGCGATGCTCCTCGTCGTCATCGTCGGCTACGCGCTCGGCCCGGCGATCCTCGCCCGCTGGATGTCGGACGTCCCGGCGATCGGCGTCATCGCGCTCTCGCTCGCGATCGCCTCGATCGTCTACCTCCCCGTCGTCGGAGCGACCTCCGCATGGCCGACCGCGCCGCTGTCGATCGAGACGATCGCCGCGGTCCTCGTGCTCGGCGCCGTCTGCAGCGCCCTCGCATTCATCATGTTCTTCGCGCTCATCGCCGAGGTCGGGCCCGTGCGCGTCACCGCGATCACGTACATCAACCCCGCCGTCGCCGTCATCGCGGGCGCCGTCCTGCTCGGCGAGCAGATCACGGTGTGGACGATCCTCGGCTTCGCGCTCGTCCTCGGCGGCTCGTACCTCGTCGCGAGGCACGAGCGGCCGAAGGGCCGCTCAGACGAGGCCGAGGGCGAGCATCGCGTCGGCGACGCGGGTGAAGCCGGCGATGTTCGCGCCGACGATGTAGTCCCCGGGTGAGCCGAACTCGTCCGCCGTCTCGAGGCAGCGGTCGTGGATGCCGCGCATGATGTCGGCGAGCCGCTCCTCGGTGTGCTCGAACGTCCAGCTGTCGCGTGAGGCGTTCTGCTGCATCTCGAGCGCGCTCGTCGCGACGCCGCCCGCGTTGACGGCCTTGCCGGGCGCGAAGGTCACGCCCGCCTGGGTGAATGCGCGGGTCGCGGCCGGCGTCGTCGGCATGTTCGCACCCTCCGCGACGATGCGGACGCCGTTCTTGATGAGTGCGGCCGCGCCGTGCTCGTCGAGCTCGTTCTGCGTCGCGCACGGCAGCACGATCTCCGCCGGCACGTCCCAGATCGAGCCGCCGGCGACGTAGCGCGCCGAGGTGCGGGCGTCGGCGTACTCCGAGATGCGGCCGCGGCGCACCTCCTTGATGTCCTTGACGAGGTCGAGGTCGATGCCGTCCTCGTCGACGATGTAGCCGGCCGAGTCGGAGCAGGCGACGACGAGGCCGCCGAGCTCCTGGACCTTCTCGATCGCGTAGATCGCGACGTTGCCGGAGCCCGAGACGATGACGCGCTTGCCCGTGAAGTCCTGGCCCGAGGCCTGGAGGATCTCGTCGACGAAGAAGACCGCGCCGTAGCCGGTCGCCTCCGTGCGCACCTGGGAGCCGCCCCAGGTGAGGCCCTTGCCGGTGAGGACGCCGGACTCGTAGCGGTTCGTGATCCGCTTGTACTGGCCGAAGAGGTAGCCGATCTCGCGGCCGCCGACGCCGATGTCGCCCGCGGGGACGTCGGTGTACTCGCCGATGTGCCGGTACAGCTCCGTCATGAACGACTGGCAGAAGCGCATGACCTCGGCGTCGGAGCGGCCCTTCGGGTCGAAGTCGCTGCCGCCCTTGCCGCCGCCGATCGGCATGCCCGTGAGCGAGTTCTTGAAGATCTGCTCGAAGCCGAGGAACTTGACGATCCCGAGGTAGACGCTCGGGTGGAAGCGCAGGCCGCCCTTGTACGGCCCGAGCGCCGAGTTGAACTCGACGCGGAAGCCGCGGTTGAGCTGCACGCGGCCCTCGTCGTCGACCCACGGCACCCGGAAGATGATCTGCCGCTCGGGCTCGCACAGGCGTCGGATGATCTCGGAGTCCGCGTACTCGGGGTGCTTCGAGATGACCGGGCCGAGCGTCTCGAGCACCTCGGTCACCGCCTGGTGGAACTCGACTTCGCCGGGGTTGCGCCGAATGACCTCGTCGTAGACGGGGACGAGGCGCTCATGCAGGGCTGCGGACATGCGGGCTCCATTCATCGACCGGAGGCGCGCGCTCGGACGGGTGGGCAGAACTCACGACGGTCAGCGCGACGGATATCGAGTCTAACCAGTCGTCGAGGCCGCTCGTGCACAACGGCTCAGTAGGCGGCCTTGCCCGCCCGCCAATAGCCGACGAATGCGATGCGCGCCTTGGGCACCCCGGCCGCGACCAGGTGCCGGCGCCCCTCCGCGGCGAGCTCCTGCTCCCCGCAGACGTAGGCGCTCGTCGTCCCGGGCGCGGCCGGGACAAGGGCGCGAAGCGCCTCGAGCGCGAGCAGGCCCGGCTTGCGCCCCGCGCCCGACGCGCTCCGGTCGATCCACCGCACCTCGATGCCGTCCGGCGCCGCGCATTCCTGCATGTCCGCCGACTCGGGCACCTCGATGATCGCCGTCCCCGACGCGTCGCCGGGCAGGTCCCGCAGGATGCCGAGGATGGCTGACATCGCGGTCTCGTCGCCGACAAGGAGATGCTCGCTCGTGTCGGCGGCCCACTCGTAGCCTCGGCCCTGGTCGAGGAGCGCGACGCGGCCGCCCGGCTCGACGCGCTGTGCCCAGCGCGAGGCGGGTCCCTCATCGCCGTGCACGACGAAGTCGATGTCGAGCTCGAGCGCCTCCGGCCGGAGCTCGCGGACCGTGTAGTTGCGCATGATGGGCCGGACGGCGGACGGCATCCGGAGGTACTTGAGGTAGCCGGCCATCCCGAGCTGCTCCGGCAGGTCGAAGCTCGTCTCGCCATCCTCCTGCGGCAGGAAGAAGCGGAACCAGTGGTCGTAGCCGGGCGACGGCAGGCGGCCGAGGTCCTCGCCGCTGAGCGTGACGCGCACGATATGCGGGCTCACCTGCCGCCGCTCGACGACCTCGAGACGGCACAGCGTCGTCCCCTTCTTGGCATCCTTGAATCCCATCGGCTCCTCCTCGTCAGGACCACTTGTCGATCGTCGGCACTGGCAGCCCGAGCAGCTGCTGCGCCGTGCCCAGCACGGCCGCGGTGAGCGCCCAGGCGACGGCGATCGCGACCCAGTCGCGGCGGCGCCACGGCACCCGGATCCGCTCCGTGCGCGTCGGGTAGGCGCCGAAGGCACGCGACTCCATCGCGAGCGCGACGCGCTCGGCGTGCCGGAGCGCCCCCGCGAGCAGCGGCACGATGTAGCCGAGCCAGCGCCGGAGCCCGGCGAGCGGGCCACGGCCGCCCGCCATCCCCCGCACGCGGTGCGCGGCCCGGATCGTCGCGAGATCGCTCGCGAAGCGCGGCACGAAGCGGAAGGTCGCAAGCGCCGTGTAGCCGATCCGGTACGGGACGCGGAGCACCTGCACCATCGCGCGGACGGTGTCGGGCCCGCTCGCGGCGAGGCCCGGCACGAGGGCGAGCGCGAGGATCGCGCCGAAGCGGATGCCGGTGCCGAGGCCCGCGAGCCAGGCGCCGAGCCGGTACTCCCAGTCGCCCACCCGGAGCAGGACGGGCGTGTCGGCGACGAGCGACGGGTCGATCCAGAGCCCGAAGCTCGTCGCAATGATGACGCTGAGCGCGGGCGGCCCCACGAAGACGAGGGCGCGCCACCGCGGCGAGACGTGCGCGCCGAGCGCGATGCAGGCGAGCGCGAGGACCATGAATGCGAGCGGCGCCGACAACTCGCGGATGACGACGAGCGCGATCATCGCGGGCAGCACGGCCGCGAGGAGCGCGAGCGGGTTGAGCCGGTGGAGGAATCGCCAGGGCCCGTGATCCCGCCGGGCGAAGATCTCCCCCATCGGCACCGCGGCGCTCATGCCGCGGTGCCCGGGAGGTCGGCGATCCGGGTCACCCCGTGCCACGGGGAGCCGGCGGGAAGGGCGCGGGTCGCCTCGGCGAGGGGCGGGAGGCGCAGGCCCGCGCGCTCGAGGAGCTCGCCGCGGAGGACCTCCTCGGTCCTGTCGTGCGCGATGAGCCGCCCGTCGACGAGCACGGCCGCGTGACTCGCGTGCTCGGCGACGAGCTGGAGATCGTGCGTGACGACGACGATCGTCGTGCCCTCGGCGTGGAGCTCGCCGAGGAGGCCGAGGAGCTCGGCAGCGCGGGCACGATCCTGACCGAACGTCGGCTCGTCGAGCGCGAGCACCTCGGCGCCCCCGACGAGGGCGGTCCCGACGGAGAGCCGGCGCTTCTGCCCCCCGGAGAGCAGGAATGGGTGCACCTCGCGGTGCGAGGTCAGGCCGAAGCGCTCGAGCATCTCGTCGACGCGCGCCGCGATCTCCTCTGTCGGGCGGCGCTGCAGCTCGAGGGCGTGGGCGAGCTCGGCCGCGACCGTCGCGCGGATGAACTGGTGCTCGGGGTTCTGGAAGACGAAGCCGATCCGGCTCGCGAGCCGACGGGCATCGGCCCTCGCGGGATCGAGGCCCGCGACCGTGACGGCCCCGCGCGGCGGCGGGACGACCCCGGCGATCGCCTGGAGGAGCGTCGTCTTGCCCGCGCCGTTCGTCCCGATGACCGCGAGGAACTCGCCGCGGCGGACCTTGAGGTCGATGCCGTCGAGGATGCGGCGTCCGCCCCGCGTCACCGTGAGCCCTCGGACCTCGATCATGGGTGCCGCGGCGGGCGCCGTCGCAGCCGGCTCGGCGACGACCTGGGGCCCTCCGGGGCCCTCCCCCTCCGGCAGGCCTGCGAGGAGCGCCGTGAGCTCGCCGGGCTCGAGCGGGAGCGACTCGACGGGCAGCCCGGCCTCGCGGAGCCGGAGCCCGGCGAGGGTCGCGACGGGCAGCCAGACCCCGAGCGCGTGGAGCTCGGCCGCACGGCCCGCGAGCACCTCGCGGGTGGGACCGGTCATGACGACGCGGCCGCGGCCGTCGAGCACGACGACGCGGTCGACGAGGTCGACGCACTGGTCGAGGTCGTGCTCGATGAGGAGCACGCCGCGGGTCCCGTCGGCGACGACCTCGCGGAGCGCCGCGTACACCTCGGCCGCCCCGGCGGGGTCGAGGTTCGCCGTCGGCTCGTCGAGCACGAGGAGCGGCGCGCCGAGCGCGAGCGCGCAGGCGATCGCGAGCCGCTGCCGCCCGCCCCCCGAGAGCCGCCCGGGGTCCTCGTCGCGGCGCTCCCAGAGCCCGACGACCCGCAGCGCCGCGGCGGCGCGCTCGAGGACCTCGGCGACGGGCCGGAGCTGGTTCTCGGGGCCGAAGCAGACCTCGTCGAGCACCGTGCCGGCGATGACGCCCGCGTCGGCGTCCTGGAAGACCATGCCGACCTCGGTCGCGAGCCGCGGCACGCGCTGCTCGGCCGTGTCGCGACCGCCCAGCTCGATCGTGCCGCGGAGCTCGCCGGGGATGAGCTGCGGGACGAGCCCGTTGACGGTGAGCGCGAAGGTCGACTTGCCGCTGCCGGAGGGCCCGAGCAGCAGCACGACTTCCCCGGCTCGGACCTCGAGGTCGACCGCGGCGGGGGTGTGCCCCGCGTGCCCGTCGTGCCGGACCCCGACGCCCGTCGCCCGCAGCAGCGGGTGCGTCACGCCATCGTCCGGGTCGCCGACGGGCTCATGCCGTCGGGCCGTCGGCCGCGACCGGCTCCTCGACGAGCACGCGGTCGGTGCGGCGGCTGCCGAGCCCCGCGCGCTGGAGCCGCGCGGCGACGCCGATCGCGAGCCACGTGAGCCCGAATGCGAGGAGGAGCGTGAGCGCGATCGTGCCGACCGCGATCCAGGGGAAGAACTCCTGCGGCTTGATCGCGTCCGCGAGGAGGCAGCTGAGGAAGTAGACGGTGCTGAGGGCGACCGCCGTGATCGGCAGGACGATCCACAGGAAGCGGTCGGACCACAGTCGGTAGAGCGTGAGCAGGAAGGGCAGCTCCATGATGACGGCGGCCGCGAGGACGACCGTGAACTGGGCGAGCCCCATGGGGGCGATGAGGTTGATGACCCCCGCGAACACGGTTGCGAGGAAGGCGACACCCGGGAGACGGAAGAGCGCGACGGCGATGAATGACCCGATCCCCCACAGGCCGATCGTCGCCGAGTAGATCGAATAGGACAGCGTCGACGGCGGCACCGCCATGAGCGCGTAGTTGAGTCCGACCATGAGGACACCACCCGCGGCACCGATCGCCGCGACGGAGAGCAGGAGCCTGGTCGAGTATCGCCGCTTGACGGCCATCGGGTGTGCCTTTCACTGAGGGATGCCTTACTTAGGCATTCCTTACCTTACTCGCCCGTCCCGGCTCGCACCATACCCTCCCCGCGGCGGCCGAATGGACGCTCCCGGCGGAGCGTGCTTGGCTAGCGGCATGGCTCGTTTCGCACAGTACGCCGAGCTCGGCGGTCCCGAGGTCATCCACGTCGTCGAGGGCGCGGTCCCCGCACCGGGGCCCGGCCGGGTCCTCGTCGAGGTCCGCGCCGCCGGGGTCAACCCCTTCGACGCGAAGATCCGCTCGGGCGGCCGCCCCTCGGAGCCGCTCAAGTCTCCGCGCGGGGTCGGCTACGACGGCGCGGGCGTCATCGCCGCGCTCGGCGAGGGCGTCGAGGGCTGGGCGGTCGGCGACGAGGTGATCTTCCGCGGCACGCAGGGCGCCGCCGCGAGCCACGTCCTCGCGAAGGCCGGGAACCTCACCCGCAAGCTGCCCGAGCTCAGCTGGGAGGCGGCGGCCGCGCTCCCCATCCCGGTCGGCACGGCCTACCAGGCCCTCCGCTCGCTCGGGGTCGGCCCCGGCGACCGGGTGCTCATCCACGCCGGCTCGGGCGCCGTCGGCCAGGCGGCGATCCAGTTCGCGCTGCGCCTCGGGGCCGACTCGGTCATCGCGACGGGCTCCGCACGGAGCTTCGAGCGCATCCGGGAGCTCGGCGCGACGCCCGTCGCCTACGGCGAGGGACTCCAGGAGCGGCTCCGCGAGCTCGCGCCCGCCGGCTTCACGGTCATCCTCGACCTCGCGGGCACCGACGATGCCTTCGATTCGGTCGAGCTCGTCGCCGACCGCTCCCGGTTCGCGACGATCGTGGCGGGCGCGAGGGCCGATGCGCTCGGGCTCACCGCATTCAGCGGCGGCTCCTCGGTGCCGCTCACGGCGGAGCAGGAGGCGCAGCGCGCGGAGGCGATCGAGCTCGTCCAGCCGCTCATCGTCGCGGGCGAGTTCTCCGTCGAGATCGGCGAGGTGCTCCCCCTCGAGGAGGTCGTCGAGGCGCACCGCGCGATCGAGTCCCACCGCGTCCGCGGCAAGATCATTCTCCTGCCCTGAGCCCTGAGCCCTGCGTCAGGCGCCTGAGCGGCGCTTGAGCGGCGGGCGAATCACCGGACGGCGGGCATACGCGGCCAGGCGGCCCGCCATTCGGCGCATTTCCCGCCGCTCAGTGCAGCGTGAGCCCGCGCGGCTGACCCGACCGCGGATCCCGGCGGCGGATCGGGCCCGCACCTCAGTCGCGGAGGCTCGCCCGGAAGGGCCCCGCGACCGCGGCGAGGCCCGCGAGCTTCGCCTCCGTCGCCTCCGCCTGCGTCAGCGTGCGGTCCGCGGCGCGGAAGCGCAGCGCGAAGGTGAGCGACTTCGTCCCCTCGGGCACGCCCCGACCCCGGTAGTCGTCGACGAGCCGCGCATCCTCGAGGAGCTCACCCGCCCCCGCCGCGAAGGCCGCGAGCAGCTCCCCGACGACCGTCTCCTCCGGCACGACGAGCGAGACGTCCTGCGTCGCCGCGGGGAAGGCCGCGATCGGCGAGGGCTGGACCGGCTGCCTCGCCTCGAGGAGCGCATCGAGGTCGAGCTCGAACACGGCGACGACGCGCGGGAGGTCGAGCTCGCCGGCGAGCGACGGGAGGAGTTCCCCCGCGAGCCCGATCGGGCGCCCCGCGACCGAGAGGACGGCCGTCCGGCCGGGATGGAGGGAGGAATGCGCGCCCCGCGCGACCTCGAGACGCACCCCGAGCGCAGCCGCGAGGTGGCGCGCGGCCGCGACGGCATCCGCGATGCCGCTCGGCACCGCCGCGAGGCCGGGCTGTCGGGCGACGGCATCGCCGAGGAAGAGCGCCCCGACATGCCAGGGCTGCGGCGGCACGGAGTCGTAGAGCGCCTGGAGCGTCGCGTCATCGGGCCGGGCATCGCCGACCGGGAGCGCGTCCGAGCCGTAGGCGCGGCCGGGCTCAGGGAGGAAGACCCGGCCGATCTCGTAGATGCCGAGCTCGGTGAGCCCGCGGCTGAGGTTGCGTCTCGCCGCCTGGATGAGGCCCGGCCACAGGCTCGTGCGCAGCATGGGCAGCGCGCCGTCGAGCGCGTTCGCGAGCCGCATCGCCGGCTGCCCCGGCGTCCAGCGCTCGGCGTCCGCCTCGGCCGTGAAGGGGTAGCTCAGGACCTCGACGAGGCCCGCGCCCGCGAGCGAGGCCGCCGCCGCGCGGCGCAGCCGCTGCGACTCCGTGAGCCCGCGGCCCGGCGGCGCGACGGGGAGCGCGGCGGGGATGCGGTCGTAGCCGACGACGCGGGCGACCTCCTCGACGAGGTCGGCGCGGTCGCGGAGATCGGGGCGCCACGACGGGGGCGTGACGCGCATTCCTCCCGCATCGCCCGACTGCTCGATCTCGCAGCCGATCGCGCGGAGCGTGCCGAGCACCTCCTCCTCGGTGTACTCGGCGCCCACGAGGCGCTCGACCGCGCCGGCGGCGAAGTCGATCGGCCGCGCCGGGGCGACGTCGACGAGGCGGGCGCCGTACTCTCGGTCCTCGGTGCCGCCCGCGAACTCGACGAGGAGGTCGACGACCCGCTGGGCGGCGGCCGCAGCGACGAGCGGGTCGACGCCGCGCTCGTAGCGCTTCGAGGCCTCCGAGACGAGCTTGTGCCGGCGGGCGCTGCGACCGATCGAGACCGCGTCGAAGTGCGCCGCCTCGATGAGGACGTCGACCGTCGCATCCGTGACCTCGGTCGTCAGCCCGCCCATGACGCCCGCCATGCCGATCGGGCCGGAGCCGTCCGTGATGAGGAGGTCCTCGGGACTGAGCCGGCGCTCCTGGCCGTCGAGCGTCGTGAGCGTCTCGCCCGGGGCGGCCCGCCGGACCGTGATGCCGCCCGTGAGCGTCCCGAGGTCGTAGGCGTGGATCGGCTGGCCGAGCTCGAGCATGACGTAGTTCGTGATGTCGACGGGCAGCGAGATCGAGCGGACGCCCGCGAGACGCAGCCGCGAGACCATCCACGCGGGGCTCGGACGGGAGACGTCGATGCCGCGGACGACGCGGGCGATGAAGGCGTCGCAGCCGACGCGCCCCCGGATCGGGGCGGCGTCCTCGACCGCGACGGGGAAGCCGGTCACCTCGACGGCCGCGCGCGCCGCGAGCGCCTCGGCGGGGTCGGTGAAGCGGGCGCCCGTCGAATGCGCGTACTCGCGCCCGACGCCGCGGATCGACATCGCGTAGCCGCGGTCCGGCGTGACATTGATCTCGACCGCGACGTCGTCGAGGCCGAGCACCGGCATGAGGTCGGTGCCAGGCGCGACGTCGATGCCGCGGCGCCCGAGCACGATGATGCCGCCGTGGTCGTCGCCGAGGCCGAGCTCGCGCTCGGAGGCGATCATGCCGTCGGAGACGTGGCCGTAGGTCTTCCGCGCGGCGATGCGGAACGGCTCCTCGGGGCTCGGGCCCGGCAGCGCCGAGCCGGGGAGACAGACGACGACGAGGTCGCCCGCCTCGAAGTTGTGGGCGCCGCAGACGATGCCGCGCGGCTCCCCCTCGCCCGTGTCGACGAGGCACCAGTTGATCGTCTTGCCGTTCGACTGCGGCTCGGGGGTGCGCTCGAGCACGCGACCGGCGACGATCGGCCCCGTGACGCCGAAGCCGTGGACGGCCTCCTCCTCGAAACCGACGCGCACGAGCGCCTCGTGGAGGTGCTCGAGGCTGACGTCCTCGGGGAGGTCGACGACCTCGCCGAGCCAGCTGACTGGGACGCGCATTCAGATCACCTGACCGAACTGTCGGGAGAAGCGGATATCGCCCTCGACCATGTCGCGCATGTCATTGAGGCCGTGGCCGAACTGGAGGGTGCGCTCGATGCCCATGCCGAAGGCGAAGCCCTGATACTCCTCGGGGTCGATGCCGGCCGCGCGGAGGACGTTCGGGTTGACCATGCCGCAGCCGCCCCACTCGACCCAGCGCGCGCCGCCCTTCGCGTGAGGCTGCCAGACGTCCATCTCGGCGCTCGGCTCGGTGAAGGGGAAGAAGTTCGCGCGGAGGCGGATCTGGGCGCCCCCGCCGAACATCGCGCGGGCGAGGTGCTCGAGCGTGCCGCGGAGGTGCGCCATCGTCAGGCCGCGGTCGATCGCGATGCCCTCGATCTGGTGGAAGACGGGCGTGTGGGTCGCGTCGAGGTCGTCGGTGCGGAAGACGCGGCCCGGCGAGACGACGTAGACCGGGAGCTCGCGGCTGAGGAGCGAGCGGATCTGGACGGGGCTCGCCTGGGTGCGCAGCACGAGGTGGCGCTCGACGGGGTCGAGCCAGAAGGTGTCCTGCTCGCTCCGGGCGGGGTGGTCCGCGTCGACGTTGAGCGCGTCGAAGTTGAACCACTCGCTCTCGAGCTCGGGCCCCTCCGCGATCTCCCAGCCCATCCCGACGAAGACGTCGCCCATGCGCTCCATGAGCATGCTGAGGGGGTGGCGGGCGCCGGCGCGCTGCCGATCGGGGAGCGCCGTGACGTCGAGCGCCTCGGCCGCGAGCCGGGCCTCCTCCTCGGCGACGAGGACGATCGCCTCGCGCTCGGCGAGCGCGGCCTGCACCTGCCCGCGGGCCTGGCCGACGAGCTTCCCGGCCGCGGCCTTCTCGCTGCCGGGGAGGTCCTTGATGGCGGCGTTGAGCCGCGCGAGCGGCGAGTGCTCGCCGCTGTGCTCGCTGCGGACGGCGCGGAGCTCGGCGGCATCGCCCGCGGCCCCGATCGCCTCGAGCGCGGCGGACACCGCGGCCCGCACGGCCTCTTCGGTGATTGGCGTCGACACGAGCATCGAGTCTATCGGCGGGAACGCGAGACGCGGCGGCGGCCCGGGGCCGCCGCCGCGTCTCGCGCGGATCAGTCGATCACGGCGTCGTCGTCGCGCCGCCGCCCGGCGTCGTCGGCGTCATGGGCGCGTCGGTCGCGTCGTCGCCCGGCATCCCCGGCGTCGTCGCGTCGTCGTCGGGCTCGGCGGGCGTCGTCATGTCGGGGCCGTTGTCGACCGGCGGCTGCTCGACGCCCGGGCCGTCGCTCGGGGTGTCGTCGCTCGCCGTCGGCCCGCAGCCGGTGAGCGCGAGGAGTGCGATCGCCGCCGCGCCGGCCGTGACCATGATCTTCGAGTTCGTTCGCATTGCACTGTCCTCTCGTTGCTGCCCCCTGTTTGGGAGCGTTGACGGCACTCATGTGCGTCAGTAGCATCCGACGCTACGCACGAGCGCGGCGGGGACGATGCCGTTCCAGCGTCCCACCAGCGCCTTACCGGGACACTCACCGGGATCTCAGGGCCGATTCGTAGTGTCAAGCCCCTTGACCCGGGCGCTCAGCCGCGCTGCGCGAAGGCGCTCTCGTAGAGGCAGACGCTCGCGGCCGTCGCGAGGTTGAGCGACTCGGCGCGGCCGAAGATCGGGAGCCGGATCGTGCGGTCGGCGAGCGCGAGGCGATCCGCGTCGAGCCCCCGGGCCTCGTTGCCGAAGACCCACGCGGTCGGCGCCGCGAGGAGCCCGTCGCGAAGGGCCCCCGTGAGCACCTCCCCCGAGACGTCGGCCGCGAGCACCTGGAGGCCCGCCCCGCGGAGCGCCCCGCAGGCGGCCGCGAGCTCGACGCCCATGACGTGTGGCAGATGGAAGAGCGAGCCCGTCGTCGAGCGGACGACCTTCGGGTTGTACGGGTCGACCGTGTCCCCCGTGAAGATGACCGCGTCGGCCCCGGCGGCATCCGCGGCGCGGAGGATCGTGCCGGCATTGCCGGGGTCGCGGATCTCCTCGAGGACGGCGACGAGCCGCGGGCCGGTCGCGACGAACTCCTCGAGCGGCGTCGGGAACTGCCGCGCGACCGCGACGACGCCCTGCGGCTGGACGGTGTCGCTCATCGCCGCGAGGACCCGCTCGCTCACGAGCTCGGGGCCCGCGGCCGCGATCGCGGGATGCCGCTCGAGCAGCGCCTCGACCGCGTAGAGCTCCTCGACGAGCTCGGGACGGTCCGCGAGCGCCTCGCCGACCGCCTGCGGCCCCTCGAGGAGGAAGCGGCCGGTCTCGCGCCGAGCCGACTTGCGCAGCAGTTGGGCCACGCGGCGCACGCGGGGCGCGCGAGGATTGTCGATCACGGGACGCGCCCCGTGAAGTCGTCCATCGTCGCGTTGATGCCGAGGAGGTCGGCGAGCGCGTCCATCGCCGCGACCGGCAGGACGCGCATCGCCGGGGTGAGCGCCGCGAAGGGCGGCAGGATGAGCTGCTGTCGGCCCGACTCGATCGCGTCGAGCACCCGTCTGGCGACATCCCGCTCCTGCAGGATCGGCAGCAGCAGCGGGAACCTCGTCCGCACGCCCTCGAACATGCCCGTGTCGATGAAGTACGGTGCGACGATGAGCGTCGACACGGGCGCCCCGTCCTTCCGGAGCTCCGCGCGGAGCGACTCCGTGAAGCCGACCGCGGCCCACTTCGACGCGGCGTAGTCCGTCTGCCGCGCGACCCCGATGAGTCCCGCCGCCGAGGCGATCGTGACGACCTTCCCCCGACCGCGCTCGAGCATTCCTGGCAGGAATGCGCGGGTCGTCCAGTACAGCGCGAGCGCGTTGACCTCGAAGGTGCGCCGGATCTGCGCCTCGCTCGCCTCGAGCAGCCGCTGACCGGAGACGACCCCCGCGTTGTTGATGAGGACGTCGACGCGGCCCGTCGCGAGCGCCTCCCGCCGCACGGCCGCGCTGTCCGTCACGTCGATCGCGGCCGCGCTCGCGCGACCCCCCGCCCCGGTGATGTCCTGCGCGACGCGGGCCGCGGCCTCCACGTCGAGATCCCAGATGACGACCTCGGCGCCCCGCTCGGCGGCGCCGAGCGCCATCCGCCGCCCAATGCCAGAACCGGCGCCCGTGATGAGGACACGGGCGCCGGTGAGCTGGAGGCGACGGGGCACTACGCCTTCGGCGCGTTGACGTCCGCCGGGAGCGCCTTCTTGGCCGCGTCGACGATCGCCTGGAAGGCCTTCGGCTCGTTGACCGCGAGCTCCGCGAGGATGCGGCGGTCGACCTCGATCCCGGCGAGGCCGAGACCCTGGATGAAGCGGTTGTACGTGAGGCCCTGCTCGCGGACCGCGGCGTTGATGCGCTGGATCCACAGGGCGCGGAACTCGCCCTTGCGCGCACGGCGGTCGCGGTACGCGTAGACGAGCGAGTGGGTGACCTGCTCCTTCGCCTTGCGGTAGAGGCGCGAGCGCTGCCCGCGGTAGCCCTCCGCGCGCTCGAGGACGGTGCGGCGCTTCTTATGCGCGTTGACGGCGTTCTTGACGCGTGCCATGTCTTCTTCTCCTTGAGTCTTCCGTCAGCTCAGCCGAGCAGCCGCTTGATGACCTTGGCGTCGGCCGGAGCGAGCACCTGGTCCTGGTTGAGGCGGCGCTTGACCTTCGAGCGCTTGACCTCGAGGTTGTGGCGCATCCCCGCCTGCTGCTTCATGACCTTGCCGGAGCCGGTCACCTTGAAACGCTTCTTCGCACCGGAGTGCGACTTCTGCTTCGGCATCTGTTTCTCTTCCTTGACTCGCCGAGGGCTACTCGGCGGGGGTGGTCTCTGCGCCCTGCGCCTCGGCCGGCTTCGCCGCCTCGGCCTTCAGGGTCGCCTTGTTCTTGTGGGGGCCGATGATCATGACCATGTTCCGGCCATCGATCGTCGGGGTCGACTCGACCGAGCCGAACTCCGCGACCTCCTCCGCGAAGCGCTGGAGCAACCGGACCCCGGCCTCCGGGCGCGACTGCTCGCGGCCCCGGAAGAGGATCATCGCCTTGACCTTGTCCCCCGCCTGGAGGAACTCGGCGGCGTGCTTGCGCTTCGTCTCGTAGTCGTGCTTGTCGATCTTCAGGCGGAACCGGACCTCCTTGAGGACGGTGTTCGCCTGATTGCGCCTGGCCTCCTTGGCCTTCCGCGCCTCCTCGTACTTGAACTTCCCGTAGTCCATGATCTTCGCCACGGGCGGCTTCGAGTTCGGCGCGACCTCGACGAGGTCGAGTTCCGCTTCCCGGGCGAGCCGGAGCGCCACCTCGATGGGGACGACGCCGACCTGCTCACCGGTCGGGCCGACGAGGCGGACCTCGGAGACCCGGATGCGGTCATTGGTACGCGGATCAGTGATGCGCTGCTCCTTCGGATTGACTCTCACACGCGGAGCGCTGCGATTCCGCGGAATCCGCACGAATGCGGTCCGCCTGCACCCTTCACAGCTGCCGTCCCGAGTCGCGAGCGACCCGATCCGACGGAGTGCAACTACCCGGTACCCTCGTATGGCGGCCACCAGGTGGGAGTGATCTCCACTTCAGACCTCGCGGGCAAGTCGCCCGGAAGCCGCAGAAAGTCTAGCAGAACGCACCATGAGCGATGAGACCGGGATCGACGCCGCCACGAGGGACATCGCGGAGGTGCCGGCCGTCGAGCTCATCATGACCGTCTCGGTCCACCTCATGAGCGCCGCGGCGGTCAAGCTCGGCCTCGCCGAGGGCGAGGGCGCCGCCGAGGAGGTCGACCTCGACGAGGCCCGCAAGCTCATCAACGCGCTCGCCGGCCTCGTGACCGCGGGCGCCCCCGAGATCGCCGACGTCCACGCCCGACCGCTCCGCGACGGCCTCCGCTCGCTCCAGCTCGCCTTCCGCGAGGCCTCCTCGATCCCGGACGCGCCCGGCGCGGGCCCCGGCGAGAAATGGACCGGCTCGGTCATCTGACCCGGAGCGCACACCTGCCGTGCCTGCCGCGCCTGCCGCGCCTCAGCCGTCGAAGGCGACGAGCTTGACGTCGTAGGACTCGAGCCGGGCGGCGATCGTCTCGGCGCCGGCCGACCAGTGCTGCTGAATGCGCGCCAGCAGACCGTCGAGTCCCGCGCGGTCGAGACCGGGTCGCACCGCGAGCCGGACCGTCACCTCGGGACCCGTCAGCCGCGCCTCCGGGTCGCCCGGCAGCACGTCGAGCGCGCCGAGCTCCGGCTCGACGAGCGCCGCCGCGAACACGCCGAGGACCGCCTCGTCGAGCCACGGCGGCAGCCACTCGGCGCCCGTCGCGAGCGCGGCGAGCGCGGCGCGCTGCAGGCCGAACTCGTCCGGCGTCGTCGCGTCGAGGATGACCGCGCTGCCCTCCGCCCCCGCGGCGAGCGCGACGCGCTCCGCCTCGACCGGCACGGGACGTGCGAGCGCGTTCCAGGCCTGCATCGCCGCGACCGAGGTGAATGCGGGGATCGCCGTGCGGCCGGTCGGCGTGCGGACCGTGACGAGCGAGAGCTCCTGCGTCTTGTCGACGACGCGTCCCTCGGGCGTGAGGCCCACCTCGCCCGCCTCGGCGAGGAGCGGGACGAGCAGCCGGACGCCTCGCAGCGCCTCGACGACCGCCCCCTGTCCCGACTCGCCGGCACGGAATGCCGCGAGCGCCGCGAGGAGCGCGGGGTCGGCCGTGCCGTCATCGCCCGCGCGAGCATTCGGCTGGAAGCTGCGGCCGGCCCACGGCTGCCCCGCGCTGTCGTGCGCGTCGCTCGAGCCGAAGCGGTGCCGATCACCGCGTCCGCGCATTCGTCCCGTCCCCCGCCTCAGCGGCGCGCGATGTCGAGGGCCGCGCGGAGGGTGAAGGCACGCGCGTAGAGCGACTTGCCGAGGATCGCGCCCTCGAGCCCCTCGGGGACGAGCGCGCGGAGGGCCTCGATGTCGTCGAGGCTCGAGATGCCGCCCGAGGCGATGACGGGCCGGTCGGTGCGATCCATGACGTCGCGGAGGAGCTGGAGGTTCGGGCCCTTGAGCGTGCCGTCCTTCGTCACATCCGTGACGACGTAGCGCGCGCAGCCGGCCTCCTCGAGCCGCTCGAGGACCTCGAAGAGGTCGCCGCCCTCCCTCGTCCAGCCGCGGGCGGCGAGCGTCGTGCCGCGGACATCGAGACCGACCGCGATCGACTCGCCGTAGGCGCCGACGACGTGGGCGGTCCACTCCGGGTTCTCGAGCGCCGCCGTGCCGAGGTTGACGCGCTTGACGCCGAGCGAGAGCGCCGCGTCGAGCGAGGCGTCATCGCGGATGCCGCCGGAGAGCTCGACGTGGACGCTCCGCGGGAGCGACTTGACGACCTTCTTGATGACCCCCCGGTTCTCGCCACGGCCGAAGGCGGCGTCGAGGTCGACGAGGTGGATCCACTCGGCGCCCTGGTCGGCCCAATCGTGCGCGGCGGCGACCGGGTCGCCGTAGGAGGTCCCCTGGTCGAGCTCGCCCTGGACGAGGCGGACGGCCTGGCCGTCGGCGATGTCGACGGCGGGCAGCAGGGTGAGGGCGGGGCTCGTGGAGAACTGGCTCATGACGGAGACCGAGCCTACCCGCTAGAGCGACCCGACCCAGTTCGCGAGCAGCCGGAGGCCGGCGGCGCCCGACTTCTCGGGGTGGAACTGCGTCGCCGACAGCGGGCCGTTCTCGACGGCCGCGACGAAGCGCTCGCCGTGCTCGGCCCACGTCACCCGCGGCGGCGCGAAGGCCCCGTAGGCGTCGAGGGTCCACTCGGTCGCCGCGCAGGAATGGACGAAGTAGAAGCGCTCCTCCGCGACGCCGGCGAAGAGCACGGAGTCCCCGGGTGCCTCGACGAGCGACCAGCCGATGTGCGGCAGGACGGGCGCCTCGAGCTCATGCACGGTCCCGGGCCACTGCGCGAGGCCCGGCGTGTCCGTGCCGCGCTCGATCCCGCGCTCGAAGAGCACCTGCATGCCGACGCAGATCCCGAGCACCGGCCGGCCTCCCGCGAGCCGCCGCTCGATGAGCTCGGCCCCGCGGACCGCCTCGAGCTGGGTCATGACCGCCTGGAACGCGCCGACGCCGGGCACGAGGAGGCCGTCTGCCTCCTGCACCGTGGCACGGTCGGCCGTGAGCACGACCTCGGCGCCCGTCGCCTCGACGGCCTTCGCCGCGGAATGCACGTTGCCCGAGCCGTAGTCGAGGACCACGACCCGCTTCCGGGCGCCCACGGCTACAGCGCACCCTTCGTCGACGGGACGCCCTCGACCCGCGCATCGCGCTCGACCGCGCGGCGCAGCGCCCGCGCGAGGGCCTTGAACTCGGCCTCCGCGATGTGGTGCGGGTCGCGGCCGCCGAGGACGGTCACGTGGAGCGTGATCCCCGCGTGGTGGGCGATCGACTCGAAGACGTGCCGGACGAGACTCCCCGTGAAGTGGCCGCCGATGAGGTGCAGCTCGAAGCCTGCGGGCTCGCCCTCGTGCACGAGGTACGGTCGGCCGGACACGTCGACGACGGCGCGCGCGAGCGCCTCGTCGAGCGGCACGGTCGCGTCGCCGTAGCGCCCGATGCCGCGCTTGTCCCCGAGCGCCTGGCGGAGCGCCTGTCCGAGGACGATCGCGGTGTCCTCGACCGTGTGGTGGACGTCGATCTCGGTGTCGCCGCGCGCATCGACCTCGAGGTCGATGAGCGAGTGCTTCGACAGCGCCGTGAGCATGTGGTCGAAGAACGGGACGCTCGTCGAGATCCGCGAGGTCCCCGTGCCGTCAAGGTCGAGATGCACCCGCACGCTCGACTCGCTCGTCTCGCGGGCGATCTCGGCGGTGCGGGGCGTCTGGCTCACGCGAGCAAGCCTAGTTGTTCGGCGTCTCGGCGAGCGCGGCGAGGAATGCGGTGGTCTCCTCCGCCGTGCCCGCCGTGACCCGGAGCGTGTGCGGGATGCCGACGTCCCTGATGATGATCCCCCGCTCGATGAGGGTGCGGAACGTGCGCTGCGGGTCGGCGACGCCGCCGAAGAGCACGAAGTTCGACTCGGAGGGCCACGGCGAGTAGCCGAGCCCCGGGAGCTCCGCGATGATCCGGTCGCGCTGCCGCTTGATCGCATCGACGTTCGCGAGCATCTCGGACGCGTGGCCGAGCGCCGCCGTCGCCGCCGCCTGGGTCAGCGCCGAGAGGTGGTAGGGCAGGCGGACCAGCCGGAGCGCGTCGCCGACCGCGGGGTCGGCGACAAGGTAGCCGAGCCGGACGCCCGCGAAGGCGAAGGCCTTGCTCATCGTCCGGCTCACCGCGAGCCGCGGCCGCCCCGGCAGCAGGCCGACCGCGCTCGGCAGCTCCGAGAACTCCTGGTATGCCTCGTCGACGAGCACCATGCCGTCCGTCGCCTCGTAGACGGCCTCGATGACGTCGAGGCCGAGCGCGGTGCCCGTCGGGTTGTTCGGCCGCGCGAGCACGACGACGTCGGGGCGGGCCTCGCGGACCGCGGCCGCCGCCGCCTCGGGACGCAGCGTGAAGTCGGCGTCCCGCGACGCGGTCCGCCACGTCGTGTGCGTGCCGCGCGCGTAGAGCGGATACATCGAGTAGCTCGGCGTGAAGCCGAGGAGGCTCCGGCCCGGGCCGCCGAAGGCCTGGAGGAACTGCTGGATGACCTCGTTCGAGCCGTTCGCCGCCCAGATCTGCTCCGCCGTGACCCCGTCGCCGAGGAATGCGGCGAGCGCCTCACGCAGCGCCGTGAACTCCCGATCCGGGTAGCGGTTCACCCCAGAGACGACCTCCGCGACCGCGGCGACGATATCGGCGGCGACCTCCGCCGGGATCCCGAAGTTGTTCTCGTTGACGTTGAGCTGGATCGGCACGTCGATCTGCGGGGCCCCGTACGGGCTCAGCCCACGGAGGTCGTCGCGAATCGGAAGGTCAGCGAGCTCGGTCACGCGCACAAGGCTACTGGCGCCGACCCGGCCCGGATGCCCGGGCGCCGTCGCACGACCGCCCGGGGCCCCACGCACCCTCAGTCGACGTACTTCGGCGGGATCGCGAGCTGCTGACCGGCAGCGAGGTCGGCCGAGCCGAGCTGGTTGAAGCGGATGAGGTCATCAATGACCTCACGTGGGTCGGAGGCCGGGGCGAGCTCGACCGCGAGCCCCCAGAGCGTCTGCCCGGGCTGCACGAGCACGTACTCGAGCGCGACGCCGGCCTCCCCCGAGGCGGTCGCCGTCCCGCCGCCGAGCGAGAGCGAGGCGATGCCGAGCACGAGCGGGACCGAGAGCAGGGCCAGCAGGACCGCGCGGCCACGCGCGGTGAGGCGCAGCGGCGCCGAGCGCCGGACCGCCGACGAGCCGAGACCCGACGGGCGGGACATCCCCAAGACGGGTGCGGTGATGCTGCTCATCTCTACCTGCTTCCTGCGGGCGGGCCCGCCTGTCCTGGCATCGCATCCCGGGTCGCCCACTCGGCCGGGAGCCGACAACCCGGGATGCGAAGCTGTGTTCCGAATATACCTTCGACTACGTTCGAATCGCAAGCGATATCTTCGAATGAGCCACCGACATTCCCGCGACACACTCGAACAGATGTTTGTCCAGGGAGCGTCAGCGGAATACACTTTCGACGAGGCCATAGACATTGGAGGGCGCCGGATGGGCGAGATCACCGAGATCGGGCAGGGGCAGCCCGGCGAGCACCGCCGACGCACGACCCTCAGCGAGAAGCAGCACGCGATCCTCGAGTTCATCGCCCGATCGGTGAGCGGGCGCGGCTACCCGCCCTCGATGCGGGAGATCGGCGACGCCGTCGGCCTCGCCTCGCTCTCGAGCGTCTCCTACCAGCTCGATCAGCTCGAGCTCGCCGGCTACCTGCGCCGAGACCCCAATCGGCCTCGCGCCATGGAGGTCCTCATCGAGGTGCCCACGGCCGAGCGCGCGGCCGAGACGGCGCCGAGCCTCGGCGATGCGGCCATGGTCCCCCTCGTCGGGCGAATCGCCGCGGGCATCCCGATCACGGCCGAGCAGATGGTCGAGGAGGTCGTCCCCCTCCCGCGTCAGCTCGTCGGCAAGGGCGAGCTCTTCATGCTCAAGGTCGTCGGCGAGTCGATGATCGACGCGGCGATCTGCGACGGCGACTTCGTCGTCGTGCGGCGCCAGCAGACCGCCGAGAACGGCGAGATCGTCGCCGCGATGCTCGACGGCGAGGCGACGGTCAAGGTCTTCCGCCAGCGCGACGGGCACACCTGGCTCCTGCCGCGCAACTCCGCCTTCGAGCCGATCCTCGGCGACGAGGCCGAGATCCTCGGCAAGGTCGTCTCCGTCCTCCGCGCGCTCTGAGCCCGCGCGCTGAGCTCGCGTTCCGGAGGCTCCGCGAGCCGCACTCGACGGCCGCGGACGCGCATTCCTGCCCCGATCAGGCCAGGAGCGAGACGAGATAGAGCGCCGGCCAGGCGAGGACGAGGATCGCGATGAGCATCGGCACGTTCTGCCGCACCGTCGCGAGATTGTTCACCCCGTAGCGGCCCTGCATGTACAGCTGGGTCCCGGCGAGCGGGCCGATGCCCGCCGCGGTGCCCCAGCCGAGCATGACCGCGGCCATGAAGAGCGTCGGATCCGGATGCAGCGGCATGACGAGCGCCGCAATGAGCCCGATCGAGATGACCTGGTGAACGCCGACCGAGACGCCGAGCAGCATGACGACGATGCAGCCCCACGCGACCGGCACCGTGAAGGCCTCGAGCGGCAGGACGAACTCGAGCTTGTCGATGAGCGCGTTGAGCCCCACCGCCATGAGCCCCGCCGCGACGAAGAGCGACGTCTCCCCCGTCGTCGACGGGAGCGCCGTGCGCGCCTCCGCCCAGAACCGCCGCGGGAACTCCGAGATCCGCGGCACCGCGGCCCACACGGCCGTCACGACGACCGCCCCGACCGCGATGAGCCGCGGCATGGGCGCCGACGGCAGGAGGAGGTGGAGGGCGAAGACGAGCACCGCGAGCGCGATCGGCACGCGCAGCAGACCCCAGCTCAGCGCGTAGCCACGATAGTCCGGCAGCTCGGGTCCGAGCGCGCGGAGGATCGTCGGCGTCGTCACCGCGAGGACGAGGACCGCGGTGAGGAGGCCGACGCCCATGACGATCCAGGTGTTCGCGCCGGGCACGAGCGCGAGCGCGATCGCGGCACCCGCCCAGAACGGCGACCAGATCCCCGCCGTCGCGAAGCCCCGCGTGACGATCTGCACGTTCGCCCGATGCAGGCCGTCCCGCGTCCGCAGGTGATCCGCGACGACCGTGACGGCGCTCAGGTTGATGAGCGCCCCGAGGACGTGCGTCAGGCCGATCGTCCTGGCGACCGCCGCGCCGCCACGCAGCCGCGGCCTGACCTCGCCCGCCGTGCGGGCGACGAAGCCGAGGAACGACACCGAGGCGAGCATCGCCACGAGATCCTGGTTGATCTCGAAGAGCTCGAGCAGGTCGAAGTCATGGCCGAGCAGGAGCGCGGTGCCGAGGAATGCGGCGCCCGCCCCGACGAGGACGAGCGCGACGATCCGCTGCGTGCGTCGCAGCAGCGGCAGACTCGTCGCGAGCGCGACAATCCCGCAGACCCCGCTCGCGACCGCCGCGCCCGGCACCGCGATCGACACCATCGCGAGGACGATGACCGCGGCGACCGCGATCGAGTAGACCACCCGGAACGCGGAACGCACGACAGCACTCTGCCACGTCTCGGCCGGGCCGCCTGACCGTCGGCCGTGCGCGCACGAGTGCCCGAGCGCGGCCGACGGCTACTCGTCCGAAGCGAGGAACTCCGAGAACTCGGCCGCCTCGCGCTCGCTCAGCCTCGCGACAACGCGCGTGCCCGCCTCGAGGTACTCGGTCGACTCGACACTCCCGCGGACATGCAGCCGCGAGAGGACCTCGCCGCGGTCGTACGGCACGAGGAGCCGGACCCGGAGCGCGGGACGCGGCAGCGCCTCCTGGACCCGCAGCCGCAGCTCCTCGATGCCCTCGCCCGTCCGGGCCGAGACGAAGACGCCGCCCGGCTCGAGCCCGCGGAGCACGAGCCTCGTGCCCTCGTCGACGAGATCGGCCTTGTTGAAGACGACGACCTCCGGGATGTCCCGAGCGCCGACCTCCCCGATCACGTCGCGCACCGTCTGCAGCTGCGCCGCCGGGTCCGGGTGGGAGGCATCGACGACGTGGAGGATGACGTCGCTCTCACCGACCTCCTCGAGCGTCGAGCGGAAGGCCTCGACGAGCTGGTGCGGCAGCTGCCGCACGAAGCCGACGGTGTCGGCGAGCGTGATCTCCCGGCCGTCGGGCGTCCGCGAGCGTCGCACCGTCGGGTCGAGCGTCGCGAAGAGGGCGTTCTCGACGAGCACGCCCGCCCGCGTCAGGCGATTGAGGAGACTCGACTTCCCGGCGTTCGTGTAGCCGGCGATCGCGACGCTCGGCACCGCATTCCTGTCCCGATTCGCGCGCTTGGCCTGGCGGGCGGGCGCGAAGCCTCTGATCTGGCGGCGGAGCTTCGCCATGCGCGTGTGGATGCGCCGACGGTCGAGCTCGATCTTCGTCTCGCCCGGGCCGCGAGACCCCATGCCGACACCGCCCGCCGCCTGGCCGCCGGCCTGCCGGGACATCGACTCGCCCCAGCCGCGGAGCCGAGGCAGCAGGTACTCGAGCTGCGCGAGCTCGACCTGCGCCTTGCCCTCGCGCGACTTCGCGTGCTGGCTGAAGATGTCGAGGATGACCGCCGTCCGGTCGAGCACCTTGACCTTGACGACGTCCTCGAGCGCGCGGCGCTGGCTCGGTGCGAGCTCCGTGTCGGCGACGACCGTGTCGGCGCCGAGCGCCGCGACGATCTCCTTGAGCTCGCCCGCCTTGCCCTTGCCGAGATAGGTGCTCGGGTCCGGGTGCGGGCGGCGCTGGAGCAGGCCGTCGAGGACGATGGCCCCCGCCGTCTCCGCGAGCGCCGCGAGCTCCCGGAGCGAGTTCTCGGCGTCGCGCGTGTCCTCGGCGCTCCGGCCCGCGTAGACGCCGATGAGCACGACCCGCTCGAGGCGGACCTGCCGGTACTCGACCTCCGTCACGTCCTCGAGCTCGGTCGAGAGCCCCGCGACCCGGCGCAGCGCATCGCGCTCCTCGCGATCGAGCTGTGCGCCATCCCGGTCCTCGACATACGCGTCGACCGGTTGGAGGGCGAGCGCACGCTCCGCGACGGCGCCCCGCGCCTCGCCGCGACCCGACTCGCCCGGCGTCCCGGCCGCCGCGGGCGCCCGACCGAGGATCCGGTCGATGAGCTCGCTCGTGTCTCGTTCATTCATCAGGGAAAACCTATGTCCTTCGATCCGCTGCGGAATACTTGGTGACGTGAGCGGCGACCACTACTTCTCGAGCCAGCCGGCCAGCCGCTTCACCCCGAAGGCGATCCGCGTGCGGCTCTCGGGGCGTGAGGTCGAGGTCATGACGGCGCCTGGGGTCTTCAGCCCGGACCACCTCGACACCGGCACCGCGGTGCTCCTCAGCGCCGTCCCGGCGCCGCCCGCGACCGGGCAGCTCCTCGACATCGGCTGCGGATGGGGTCCGATCGCCCTCGACCTCGCACGGCGCTCACCTGAGGCGACCGTCTGGGCGGTCGACGTGAACGAGCGTGCGCTCGACCTGGTCAGGGCGAACGCCGATCAATTGCGCATGAGCAACATCATGCCAGTCACGCCTGAGGAAGTGCCGAGCGACGTGCGGTTCGCCGCGATCTGGGCGAACCCGCCCATCCGCATCGGCAAGGATGCCCTGCACGAGCTTCTCCTGCACTGGCTGCCGAGGCTCGAGCCGGGCGCCCTCGCACACCTCGTCGTCGCCAAGCAGCTCGGCGCCGACTCGTTGCAGCGCTGGCTCACCGACACACTCGGCGAGGGCTATGCGGTCGACCGCCTCAGCACCGATCGCGGCTTCCGCGTCATCCGCGTCCTCCGCATTCCTGCCCGCTGACCGCGCCCTCCCGCGCGGCTCAGGCGACGTCGATCGTGCCCGTGAAGACGAGCTCGGCGGGGCCGCTCAGCCAGACGTGCTCGCCGTCGGCGCGGGCCTCGACGTGGACGCCGAGCACCCCGCCGGGCACCTCGACGCGCCACTCGTCGGGCGCGCCCTCGCCCGCGTAGTGCCGGATCGCGAGCGCCGCCGCCGCGACGCCCGTGCCGCAGCTCATCGTCTCCCCGCTGCCGCGCTCGTGGACGCGCATCCGGATCCGGCCGACGCCGTCGACGACGAGCGGCTCGGCCGGCACGACGAACTCGACGTTCGCCCCCTCGGGCAGCATCGGCTCGAGACGGGGCGCCGTGCCGAGGTCGATCGCCTCGAGCTCCTCGACCCGGGCGAGCGCGACGACGACGTGCGGGTTGCCGACATCGATGCCGAGGCCCGGCCTCCCGACCTCGAGATCCCGCGCATGCACGAGCGGGTCGACCCCGATGCGGCGCCACACCCCGAGATCGACCGCGTAGCCGTCCTCAGACTCGACGAGCTCGAGCACCCCCGCGCGCGTCGCGATCGACAGCACCCCGTCGGCGTCGAAGGCCGCGAGCCCGTGCTCGAGGAGGTACCTCGCGAAGACGCGGATGCCATTGCCGCACATCTCCGCGAGGCTGCCGTCCGCGTTCCGGTAGTCCATGAACCACTCGGCGGCGCCCCGCGCGACGACCGCCGCCGGGTCCTCGCTCGCCGACGTCCGGACGACGCGCAGCAGTCCGTCCGCGCCGATGCCGAAGTGGCGGTCGGTCATGGCGGCGACGCGAGCGGCGCTCAGCTCGAGCGCACCATCGGGGTCCTCGAGCACGACGAAGTCGTTGCCCGTCCCATGGCCCTTGGTGAATGCGCGACTCGCCATGCCCTCAATCCTCCCCGACCGCGGCGGCGAGCGCGAGTTGGTGCCGCTCCGGCGACGCCGCGTCGAGCCATGCGACGCCGGGATACCGGCGGAACCAGCTCACCTGGCGGCGCGCGTAGCGGCGGGTGAGCGCCTGCGTCTCCGCGATCGCCTCCTCGCGGGACAGGCGGCCATCGAGCTCGCCGAGCGCCTGCGCGTAGCCGATCGCCCGGCTCGCGGTCCGCCCAAGACCGGGCCCGTCACGGAGTGCCAGCGCCTCCTCGACGAGCCCCGAAGCCCACATCGCCTCGACCCGGTCGTCGAGCCGCGCGATGAGCCGCTCGCGCTCGAGCCCGAGGCCGATGATCCGGGCGGGCTGCCACGGGGCCCGGTCCTCGGGGAGACCCGGGGTGAACGCGCCCGTGAGCTCGACGACCTCGAGGGCTCGCACGATGCGACGGCCGTTGGCGGGGTCGATCGCGGCCGCGGCCGCGGCGTCGAGGGCGGCGAGCCGCGCGTGGAGGGCAGCGGCACCCGCGGCCGCGAGCTCCCCCTCGAGCCGGGCCCTCAGCTCGGGGTCTCGCGCGGGGAAGTCGAAGTCGTGGATGACGCTCGAGACGTAGAGCCCCGATCCCCCGACGAGGATCGGCACGATCCCGTCAGCCTGGAGCTGCTCGATGCGGGCCCGCGCGGCGCGCTGATACTCGGCGACGCTCGTCTCGTCCGCCGGATCGACGACGTCGAGGAGATGGTGGGCGATGCCGCGGCGCTCGGCGACCGGCACCTTCGCCGTCCCGATGTCCATCCCGCGGTAGAGCTGCATCGCGTCGGCGTTGACGATCGCCGCCGCCCGCCCCCCGCCGCCGAGCGCCGCCGCGAGCTCGATCGCGAGGTCCGACTTGCCCGTCCCGGTCGCACCGACGATGACGATGAGCCGCGGCGGGAGCCCCGTCGAGCCGCTCGACGCCGCCGGCGCCGACGCACTCACCGGACGGCCGGGAGCCCGAGCGAGACCGGCCCTGGCGCGATGACGCCCTCGGCATGCGCGTGGCTGTGCTCACCGAGCGCCGCGCGCTCCCAGGCATCGCCCGAGTGCGTGCGACGGATCTTGAGCGGCGAGCCGTCGATCGAGTCCGCGATGAGGTGGTGCGGCGCCGCGTGGGTGATCTCGAGCCGGACCATGTCGCCCGGGCGCGGCGTGTCGCTGCCGGGGGGCACCTCGAAGTGGACGAGCCGCGCGTCCTCGGCGCGGCCCGAGCGTCGGCGGGTCGCGGCGTTCTTGCGGCCCTCGTCCGCCGTCACCATGACCTCGACCGTCGTGCCGACGAGACGCGCATTCTCCTCGAGCGTGATGCGCTCCTGGAGCTCGATGAGGCGCTCGTAGCGCTCCTGGACGATCGCCTTCGGCACCTGGTCGGGCATCGTCGCGGCCGGGGTGCCGGGCCGGATCGAGTACTGGAAGGTGAAGGCGGAGGCGAATCGCGCCTCCTCGACGACCCGGAGCGTCTCCTGGAAGTCCTCCTCCGTCTCGCCGGGGAAGCCGACGATGATGTCGGTTGAGATCGCCGCGTGCGGGATCGCCGCACGCACCCGATCGAGAATCCCGAGGAATCTGGTCGAGCGGTACGAGCGCCGCATCGCCCTGAGGATCCGGTCCGACCCGGACTGCAGCGGCATGTGGAGCTGCGGCATGACGGCGGGGGTCTCCGCCATCGCCTCGATGACGTCATCGGTGAATGCCGCCGGATGCGGGCTCGTGAAGCGGAGCCGCTCGAGGCCGGGGACCTGCCCCGCGGCACGCAGGAGCTTGCCGAAGGCGAGCCGGTCGCCGAACTCGACGCCGTAGGAGTTGACGTTCTGCCCGAGCAGCGTGACCTCGATCGCCCCATCCGCGACGACGGCCTCGATCTCCGCGAGGATGTCCCCCGGTCGGCGGTCGCGCTCCTTGCCGCGCAGCGACGGGACGATGCAGAAGGTGCAGGTGTTGTTGCAGCCGACCGAGATCGAGACCCATGCCGAATGCGTCGAGTCGCGCCTCGTCGGCAGCGTCGAGGGGAAGACCTCGAGCGCCTCGAGGATCTCGACCTGCGCCTCGTGGTTGTGGCGGGCACGGTCGAGGAGCGCCGGGAGCGAGCCCATGTTGTGCGTGCCGAAGACGACGTCGACCCAGGGCGCCTTCTCGACGATGACGTCCTTGTCCTTCTGGGCGAGGCAGCCGCCGACGGCGATCTGCATCTCGGGGTGCTCGCGCTTGGCCTGCGCGAGGTGGCCGAGGAGCCCGTAGAGGCGGTTGTCGGCGTTCTCCCGCACTGCGCAGGTGTTGATGACGACGATATCGGCCTCGCCCTCGGGCGCTCTGACGTAGCCGGCGCGCTCGAGCGAGCCGCCGAGGCGTTCGGAGTCGTGCACATTCATCTGGCAGCCGAAGGTGCGTACCTCGTAGCTGCGGGTGCGCTCTGCCACGGTCATGGGGAGATTCTACGTCCGGCGTCCTGGCAGGGCCCCGGCCACCGTGAGCGCCCCATCAGCCCGTACGCAGCTCGGCGATCGCCGTCTCGACCGCCGCGCGCACCGCGGACGAGGAGAACCCGCGGCGCATGAGCCACGCGGTCAGGCGCCGCTCTGCTGTCGCTGGGTCCAACCGGCCGTACTGCCGGACGCGTCCGGCTGCGAGCTCACGCGCCGCCGCCAGCTCGTCGCCGGTATCGATGAGGTCCATGGCGTACTGGATCGCCGCCGGGTGGATGACCCGACGCGCGAGCTCGGCCTTGATCGCCGAGCCGACGAGCCCCTTGCGCTCCTGGAGCCGGGCGACGAGCCGCTGCGCGAGCGCGAAGTCGTCGATGAGACCGACGCCCTCGAGGCGGTCGAGCTCGTCGTCGATGTCGTGCGCCTGATAGCCGAGCCGTGCGAGGGTCCGCTCCAGCTCGCGCCGGGACAGGCTCCGGCGCCCGAGCGCCTTGAGCGAGGCCTCTTCGATCGGCGCGAAGGCCTCGCGCTCCACTGCCGCCTCCTCGGCGGCGAGGATCTCCATCGTCGAGATGAGCGCCTGGATGTCGGCGAGATCCGGGGATGCGTCGTCGGGGGTGCGCTCAGCGGCAGCCCCGCTCATGCCGCGCCGGATGGGGATGACCGGCGCGAGCCAGTCCTCCCCGGCGCCGCGTGCCTCGGCCATGGCGACTACTCCCCGACGGCCCGCTTCGCGGCGAGCCGGTCCTCAATCGACTCGACGTTCGCCGCGGCCTGCGCGGCCTTGCCCGCGGCGCCGATGCCGAGCTTCGCGAAGATCTTCGTCTCGATCTCGGCGGCGATCTCGGGGTGCTCGACAAGGAAGTTCCTCGAGTTCTCCTTGCCCTGCCCGAGCTGATCGCCGTCGTAGGTGTACCAGGCGCCAGACTTCTTGACGATGCCGTGGTCGACCCCGAAGTCGAGCAGCGAGCCCTCCCGGGAGATGCCGACGCCGAAGAGGATGTCGAACTCCGCCTGCTTGAAGGGCGGGGCCATCTTGTTCTTCACGATCTTGACGCGCGTGCGGTTGCCGACCGCGTCCGTGCCGTCCTTGAGGGTCTCGATGCGGCGGATGTCGAGCCGGACCGAGGCGTAGAACTTGAGCGCCTTGCCGCCCGCGGTCGTCTCCGGGGAGCCGAAGAAGACGCCGATCTTCTCCCGGAGCTGGTTGATGAAGATCATCGTCGTGTTCGTCGAGTTGAGCCCGCCGGTGAGCTTCCGCAGCGCCTGCGACATGAGCCGGGCCTGGAGCCCGACGTGCGAATCGCCCATCTCGCCCTCGATCTCGGCCTTCGGCACGAGTGCCGCGACCGAGTCGATGACGATGAGGTCGATCGCCCCCGAGCGCACGAGCATGTCGGCGATCTCGAGGGCCTGCTCCCCCGTGTCGGGCTGCGAGACGAGCAGCGCGTCGATGTCGACGCCGAGCTTCGCGGCGTACTCCGGGTCAAGCGCGTGCTCCGCGTCGATGAAGGCGGCGATGCCGCCGGCGCGCTGCACGTTCGCGATCGCGTGCAGCGTCAGCGTCGTCTTGCCGGACGACTCCGGACCGTAGATCTCGACGATCCGCCCGCGGGGCAGCCCGCCGATGCCGAGCGCGACATCGAGCGCGACCGAGCCCGTCGGGATCACCTCGACCGGTGCGCGCTCGTCGCTGCCGAGCCGCATGACCGACCCCTTGCCGAACTGTCGATCGATCTGCGCGAGTGCGTTCTCCAGCGACTTCTCGCGGTCTGCTGAGGCCATGATGTGCTCCTGTCCGGTCATGAGGTGGCTGCCCATAGGCTGCCGGCGATTCCCGACGCGGCCTCGCGGCCGTGCCGAGCCCGTTCCGACAAGGGCTCGAGTGGTACTGGCGTCACGCTACGCCGGGCCACCGACATTGCCGGGGAGCGACTGGCGGAATGTGCACAAGCACCGATGTTCGATTAGGTGAATGACTTCACCCTACGCGGCATCGAACACATCTTCGAGATGCACTGCCGCGGCGTGTCGCGCATTCCTGCCCCTGCCGCCGCGCTCAGCGGTCCCGCGGCTCCCGCAGCCCCACCCCGTGCCAGCGCTCCTGCGGCACGCCGACGGCGCGGCAGAGCGCGAGCCAGACCTCCCCCGCCGGCACGCCCCCGTCGAGCGCCTCACGCGGCGTGCGATCGCCGAGCTCGCCGATCACGAGATCCTGGAGCAGTGCGTCGGCGCGGGCGCCGAACTCGGCCTCGACGGCGTGGCGGAACTCGCGGGCGCGCACGAAGGACGGACGGCCCGTCAGTGCGCGGCGAGTTCGGCGTCGAAGTCGAACTCCGCGCGGAGCTCCTGGTCGAGCTCCGCATCGAACTCGGCGACGAGCTCGGCCGGGACGGCATCCGGGATCGAGGGCAGCACAGGGATCGACTCAAGCGCCGCCGCGGAGATCGCCCGCGAGGCGACCGGCACGCCCTCGAGGACCGCGAGCCGCTGGCTCACCTCGCCGAGGATGACCGAGATCGGGGTGTCGAGCGCCTCGGCGACCGAGGCGAGGATCTCGCTTGACGCCTCCTTCTGCCCACGCTCGACCTCGCTGAGGTAGCCGAGGGCGACCGAGGCGCGGCCGGCTACCTGGCGCAGGGTCTGCCCCTTCTGCAGGCGCAGGTCGCGGAGCACATCGCCGATCTCGTGTCGCATCAGCACCATCGTGACCTCCCTGCTCGAAGCACTCCAACTCTAACCACACCCGGCTGATCGCCTCCCTGTGTGACACCCGATGCAACCGGACCCCGCTGCGAGCTATTCCGGCGTCGGCTGGGAGAACGCTCGAGGAATGCGCGGCGCAGCGACCCCGCCGACGGCGCGGCAGCCGAGCGGCCCACCGCACCTACGCGCGCTCGATCCCCGCGAGGAGCGCCCGAAGCGCGGCCTCGACCGCCTGGGCCCGGACCGCCGCACGATCCCCCGCGAAGCGGAACTCCGCCGAGTCGACCCAGGGCGCGGGCGTCGTCCCCGCGACGCCGAGGTAGACGAGCCCGACCGGCTTGCCGTCCTGCGGCTCGGGGCCGGCGACGCCCGTCGTCGCGACGGCGACCCGCGCGCCGGTGCGCTCGAGCGCGCCGAGCGCCATCGCCTCGGCGACGTCGGGGTCGACGGCGCCCCGCTCGGCGAGGAGGCCGGCCGGCACGTCGAGGAGGCGATGCTTGAGGTCCGTCGCGTAGGCGACGATGCCGCCGCGGAGCACCGTCGAGGCGCCCGGCACTCCGACGAGGGCGTCGATGACGGCCCCGCCCGTGAGCGACTCGGCGACCGCGAGCGAGCAGCCCTTCGCCGCGGCCGCGGCGAAGACCTCCGCGGCGAGGCTCATGGCCGGGGCTCCTCCCGCCCCGCACCCGGTGACTGCTCGTCGGCGGTGTCGGCGGCATCGACGGTGCCGGCGGTGCCGGGCACCGCATTCGTCCCCGCGACGCGCGAGGCGCGCGAGCCCTGCACGAGGTAGTCGATCCCGGTCCAGAGCGTGACGACGAGGACCGCGACGAGGAGGATCCAGTGGAGGCTCGCGAGCGCGATCGCCCAGACGATCGGGCCGCCGTCCGCCGAGCCCGGCTCGAGCCGCACGAGCGAGGCGAAGGGCAGCAGCCAGTAGGAGATCGCGACCGCCTGGATGAGCGTCTTGAGCTTGCCCCCGCGGGAGGCCGGGATGACGCGGTCGCGCAGGGCCACCGCCCGGTACACGGTGATGCCGATCTCGCGGAGCAGGATGAGCCCGACGGCCCACCACGGGAGCTCGCCGAGGAGCGCGAGGCCGATGAGCGCCGCGCCCGTGATGCCCTTGTCCGCGACGGGGTCGAGGAAGATCCCGAGATCGGTCACGAGGCGGCGGCTGCGGGCGAGGTGGCCGTCGATCGCGTCGGTCGCGATCGCGACGATGAACACCGCGGCGGCCGCCCAGCGCAGCGCCCCGCCGGAGGCCTCGAGCGGCCAGGCGATGACGCCGCCGCAGATCGGCGGCATGCTCGCGGTGCAGATCCCGTCCCGCACCCCGTCGGCGAAGAGCAGCCACAGGAAGACCGGGATGAGGAGGATCCGGACGATCGAGATGACGTTCGGCAGGCAGAGGATCGACGCCGGCGTGTCGCCGTCCGCGATGAATCGGCCGCGCAGGGGGTTGCGCCGCAGGAGGCTCCTCGATTCGGCGCTCATGGCTTCAGGCTATCGGCACGGGCGTCGGGGATCCGCGGCTCTGGCCGGCGCGCGCTCACTCGCGGCCCGTGAGCCCCCACGCGTCCTCGTCGCCGGCCTCCTCGACGGGGTAGCCCTCGAACTGCGCCTCGACGGGGTCATGCGCGGCGGGCGGCGCGCTCCGCTCCGGCACGGCACCGCCCGAGGGCCCACCGCCCCCGCGGATCGCCTCGAGCGTCTCGGCGAGCTGCTCGGGCTTGACGAGGACGTCGCGGGCCTTCGAGCCCTCGGAGGGGCCGACGATCTGCCGGGACTCCATGAGGTCCATGAGCCGACCCGCCTTCGCGAAGCCCACGCGCAGCTTGCGCTGCAGCATCGAGGTCGAGCCGAACTGGGTCGAGACGACGAGCTCGACGGCCTGGAGCAGGAGGTCGAGGTCGTCCCCGATGTCGGCGTCGATCTCTTTGCGCTCGGCGACCGCCTCGACGTCGGCGCGGTACTCGGGCCGCGCCTGGGCGACGACGTGCTTGACGACCGCGTGGATCTCCTCCTCGGTGACCCAGGCGCCCTGCACGCGGGTCGCCTTCGAGGCGCCCATCGGGAGGAAGAGCCCGTCGCCCTGGCCGATGAGCTTCTCGGCGCCCGGCTCGTCGAGGATGACGCGCGAGTCGGTCATGGAGGCGACGGCGAAGGCGAGGCGGCTCGGCACGTTCGCCTTGATGAGGCCCGTGACGACGTTGACCGAGGGGCGCTGGGTCGCGAGCACGAGGTGGATGCCGGCCGCGCGCGCGAGCTGCGTGATCCTGACGATCGAGTCCTCGACGTCGCGCGGGGCGACCATCATGAGGTCGGCGAGCTCGTCGACGACGACGAGGAGGTAGGGGTACGGCGTGAGCTTGCGCTCCGATCCGGCCGGCAGCTGGATCGAGCCCTCGGCGACGGCGCGGTTGAAGTCGTCGATGTGCCGGTAGCCGAAGGCCGCGAGGTCGTCGTACCGCATGTCCATCTCTTTGACGACCCAGGCGAGGGCCTCGGCGGCCTTCTTCGCGTTCGTGATGATGGGCGTGATGAGGTGCGGGACGCCGGAGTAGGCGGCGAGCTCGACGCGCTTCGGGTCGATGAGGACCATGCGGACCTCGGCGGGCTTCGCCCGCATGAGGATCGAGGTGATCATCGAGTTGACGAAGGAGGACTTGCCCGCGCCGGTCGAGCCGGCGACGAGGAGGTGCGGCATCTTCGCGAGGTTCGCGACGACGAAGCCGCCCTCGACGTCCTTGCCGAGGCCGATCGTCATGGGGTGATCGCTCTTGGCGGCGACGCTCGAGCGGAGCACGTCGCCGAGCGAGACGATCTCGCGGTCCTTGTTCGGGATCTCGACGCCGATCGCGGACTTGCCGGGGATGGGGCTCAGGATCGAGACCTCGTTGGAGGCGACCGCGTAGGAGATGTTCTTGGCGAGCGCCGTGACCGCCTCGACCTTGACGCCGCTGCCGAGCTCGAGCTCGTAGCGCGTCACGGATGGTCCACGGCTGTAGCCGACGACCTTCGCGTTGACCTTAAACTGCTCAAGGACGCCCGCGATCGCCTGGACGATCTCCTCGTTCGCCGCGGACTTCGCCTTCGGGGGGGTGCCGGTCGCGAGCAGCTGCGGCGCGGGCAGGCGATAGGCCTTCGCGGGCTGCTGGCGCTCGACGGGTGTCACGGCGACCTCGCCGAGGTCGATCGGCGCCCCCACGGGGTCCGGGGAGGAATGCGGGACCTCCCCCGTCGCGCGCCGTACCGCCGCCTCGATGTCGCCGAGCTCGGCCTCGAGCGCCTCGACGCCGCCGAGGCTCCACGCACCGGCACCGAGCACCTCGGTCGCCGCGGTCGCGCCGTCGAGCTGCTCGGTCTCGCCGCCCGTCACGAGCGGCGAGTCGAAGGCGGGCTCGCTCCCCTGCCTGGCCCGGTTGCGGCGCCACCAGGGGACGTGATCGCCCGCGTCCTCCTCCTCGAAGCCGAGGTCGCCGAGCGTGCCGACCTCGGGGAGCGCGTCGTCGACGGCCTCGCGCTCGCTCCGCGCGGGGGCCCCGAAGAGGTACGCGTAGCCCTCCCGGACCCGCTGGCCGATGCGGTTCGGCGGGGTCTTCGTGATGATGAGGAGCCCGAGGAGGGCGAGCACGATGAGGACGGGGATCGCGACGACCTGGAGGCCGAGCTGCGCCGCGGGCCACACGATGAGCCAGCCGAGGATGCCCCCCGAGTCGCCGAGGGCCGCGATGTCGGGCGGCGCCGCCTCACCCGTGAAGAGGTGGCAGAGTCCGGCGATCGACAGGAGGGTCAGCGCGAGCCCGATGCCGATCCGCGAGTTGTCGTGGACGCTCGACGGGTGGCGGAAGAGCCAGGCCGCGAAGAGGATGAAGACGACGGGCATCGCGGCGGCGAGCCGCCCGACGAGGAGCCCGAAGGTCCAGTCGTGGAGGACCTGCGCGACCGAGTCGAAGGGCAGGAACCACTCGACGACCATGCCGACGATCGCGAGGAGGACGAGGAGGAACGGCACGCCGTCGCGGCGCTCGGAGCGCTCGAGCGTCTCGCGGTCGAACATGCGGAAGAGCCCGCCGACGGCGTGCGCCATCCCGAGCCACATCGCGACGAGCGGGCCCGGCTTCTCGGCCTGCTCCGCGACGGGGTAGCGCTTCGTCGCGGCCGTCGCCTGCTTGCCGCGCGCGGGCGTGCTGCGCGAGCCGCCGCTGCGGCCGCGCGAGCGCGACGACGTGCCCGAAGCCATGATTCGACCGTAACGCCGACCCCCGACGGCGAGCGGGAGCGACGCACCCGGCGCCCGTGGCCGCCCGTCCACGCCCCGTTCCGCGCCGCCCCGTTCCGCGCCGCGTGTGCATGTTTCTGCCGAAAGTGCACGAATTCGCGCGCACGCTCGGCGGAATCATGCACGCTCGCGCGAGCGGGGGCGGGTGCGGGGGCCTCAGTAGCGGATCGCGTCGATGACCTTGACCCGGACGGCGACGAGGGCCGGCAGGAGCCCCGCGAGCGCCCCGACGCCCGTCGCCGCGGCGAAGCCGATGAGCGCGGCCTCGGCGGGGAACGGCGGGATGTCGGTGAGCCCCGGCGCGATGTACTGCATGACGAAGTCGTTGCGCACGAGGATGATCGCGAGGACGATCCCGACGAAGCCCGCGACGACGGTCGCGACGACGGACTCGAGCATGACGGCGAGGAATACGCGGCCCGCGGTCGCCCCGAACGCCCGGCGGATCCCGATCTCGCGGATGCGCTGCCGGACGGTGACGAGCGAGATGTTGACGAGCCCGAGCGCCCCGAGGAGGAGGATGAGGCCCGCGATGCCGATGAGGATGAGCCGGACGGGCCCGAGGGGGTCGACGCCGTCCTGCCAGGCGAGGTAGTCGACGCGCTGCACCGTCACGTCCCAGGTGTCGCCGAAGGCGCCGCGGAGCTCGGCCGAGATGCGCTCCGTGAGCGGGTCGGCGAGCGCGGGCGGCACCCACATCTCGTACTGCGACCAGCCGCCGCCCCAGGGGGGTGCGGGCACCCGGAGCTCGTCCCAGCCCGCCCCGAGGATGTACTGCCTCGGGTACTGCTCGTAGACGCGCGGCGGCTCGACGCCGATGATGAGCGCGGCCGTCGTGCGGTCGCCGTAGAGGGTGATCCGCGGGTGGGTGTCGAGCGCGGGCCGGCCGAGCTGCTGCCAGATGTAGTCGTTGACGATGACTGCGGGGAGGAGCCGCTCAGCGTCGCGGTCGGTGAACCAGCTGCCCTCGGCGAGCTCGATGCGGTGCATGACCCCGAAGTCGGGCTCGACGATCTGCGTGTCGATCCCGACGGCGCCGAAGGGCAGCTGCCCCGTGACCTGCTCGTTCCGGACGAGGCCCGAGTAGGTGATCGAGTAGCGATCGGCGATCTGCCGGATGGTGTCGGCGAAGCGCTCTGGCTCGGCCTGCTGGCCCGTCGCGGGGTCGACCGGCGGCATGACCGTGAGCGTCGCGGGACGCCCCGAGCCGCGCTCGAGCTGCTCGATCTGCGCCTGCGTCGCGATGTTGCCGATGCCGACGACCCCCGTGAGCGCGAGGACCGCGACGGCGACGCCGACGAGGCTGAGGATGACGCGCGCGCGGTTGACGCGGAACTCCGCCCAGGCCTCGACGAGCGCGCCGATGAAGCCGGTCATGCGCCGACTCCGGTGGGCGGCGGGAGCGGGACCGGCCCGGTGACCGGCGGGGGCGCCGCGGCGAGCGCGGCGCGGACCTCGAGCCGCTCGGTGCGCAGCTCCCCCGCGTGCCGGGACACCGGGCTCGCGGACTCGAGCTCGCCGAGCGGCCGGAGCACGCCGTCCTCGAGGCGGTACCGGCGGCCCGCCATCGCGGCGATCGAGGGATCGTGCGTGATCGTGAGGAGGGCCGCGCCGGAGGCGCTCGCGATCTCGTCGAGGAGACCCATGACCGCCGCGCCCGTCTCAACGTCGAGCGCGCCGGTCGGTTCGTCGGCGAGGATGAGCCGGGGTCGGCGCACGAGTGCGCGGGCGATCGCGACACGCTGCTGCTCACCACCCGAGAGCCGGTCGGGCGTCGAGGCGAGGCGGTGGCCGAGCCCGACGCGCCGGAGCATGTCCTCCGCGATGCGTCGGCGGCCCCAGAACGGCCTGCCGCGGCCGTAGAGCAGGGGCGTCATGGCGTTCTCGACGGCGGTGCGGCCGGGCAGCAGGTTGAACTGCTGGAAGACGAAGCCGACGTCGCTGCCGCGCTTCCGGTCGCGTCGCCGCCCCGAGAGCCGCTCGAGCGGCACCTCGTCGAAGTAGATCTCGCCGCTGCTCGGGGTGTCGAGGAGCCCGAGCAGGTTGAGGAGCGTCGACTTGCCCGAGCCGGAGCGCCCGACGATCGAGACGTGCTCGCCCGCCTCGACCTCGAGGTCGACCCCCTTGAGGATCTCGAGCCGCTCGCCGTCCGGGAGCTCGACCGCGCGCGTGACCCGCTCGAGCCGCAGCAGGCTCACCCGCCGACCCCGGTGCAGATCTCGCCGCCGTCGGCCGTCGACTCGCAGACCATCCCGCCCATCGGCATCGGCCCGAAGCCGCCGCCCGGCTCGGCGGGGGCGCCCGGGACGAACTGGAGGATCTCGTCGCCCGCCTCGAGCCCGCTGACGACCTCGACGAATGCGCCGTCGTTGATCCCCAGCTCGATCTCGCGCTCCTCGGTCCCCCCGCCGGGCAGGACGATATGGACGATGCCCGTCCCCGAGCGCCCGAGCACGGCGCTCGTCGGGACGACGAGGACGTCCTCCGCGACGCCGCCCGCGATGACGACCTCGGCCGAGAGCCCCGCGAAGACCGTGACGTCGCCCGGGACGGCGCAGCTGAGCGTCGGCCCGCTCTGGCCCTGGCCCTCGGCGCCGGCGAGCGGCGTCGTGATCGTCAGGCCCGTGCAGGTGAATGGCGCGGGGCCGCCGCTCACCGTCACGGTCGCCTCGCTCGGTCGCTCGACGAGCCGGTAGAGCTGCTCGGGCGGGATCGTCCCGGTCACGTGGAAGGCGGCGGGGGCGACATTGCCGAGCGAGCCGCCGATCGCGACGCTCGTGCCCTGGACGGTCGGGAAGGCGGAGACGATGCCGGTCGCCGGCGAGGTGACCTCGATCGTCGCGTCGTAGGGCTGGCCGTCGCCGTCGATCGCCTGCCCCTTGACGAGCGCGATCGAGTCGCCGGCGCCGACCGAGGAGCCGAGGCCGACGTAGAGGTCGATGACGACCCCGCCGACGACGGAGACGATCGGGACCGCCTCGTTCGCCGCGATCGTGCCGCTCAGCGTCACGTCGTTCGACACCGTGCCGCGGTCGACCGTCCAGTGCGGCTCGACGAGCTCGCCACCGGGCTCGACGGGCTGGCTCGTGACGGTGTCCGAGGGGAAGAACGCGAGCTTGATGAGGCCTGCCGCGAGGGCTGCGATGACGAGCAGCCAGAGCACCTGGAGGACGAGGCGGAAGACCTTCATGCCTCGACGCTATCCGGCCGACCCGACGAGCGCGCTCGGGACAGCCCGAATGCGCGTGATCACGCCACTCAGTAACCCGCGCTCGCGCCGCCCTCAAGCAGCGCTCGGCCGCCCGAGGCGCCGAGCCGGCTCGCCCCCGCCGCGACCATCGCCTCCGCGGTCGCGCGGTCGCGGATGCCGCCGGACGCCTTGACGCCGAGGCGGTCGCCGACGGTCGCCCGCATGAGCTCGACCGCGTGGATGCTCGCACCGCCGGCCGGGTGGAAGCCCGTGCTCGTCTTGACGTAGTCGGCGCCCGCGCGCTCCGCGGCGCGGCAGACCTCGACGATCTGCTCGTCGCTGAGCACGGCGGACTCGATGATGACCTTGAGGAGGGCGCCCGGCACCGCCTCGCGGACGGCGCGGACGTCGGCCTCGACGACGTCGTAGCGTCCGGCGAGCGCGGCCGCGACCTTGATGACCATGTCGATCTCGTCGGCGCCGTCCTCGACCGCGAGCCGGGCCTCGAGCGCCTTGACCTCGGAGCGGTGCGCACCGCTCGGGAAGCCCGCGACGGCGGCGACACGCAGCCGGCTGCCCGCGGGGATCGCGGCCCGCGCGTAGCTCACCTTCGAGGGCGAGACGCAGACCGAGAGCGCGCCGAAATCGACCGCCTCGGCGACGAGCGCCGCGATGTCGGCCGCCGTCGCCTCGGGCTTGAGCAGCGTGTGGTCGATGAGCGGGGCGAGATCGCGCATGCGGCCAGTGTAGGCGCGGCCACGCGCATTCCTCCCGGCTGCGGCTCCCGCCGCTCAGCGGTCGATGCGGCCGTCCGGTCGCCGGAGGTCGCGGCGAAGGAGGATGCGGCGGATGCGGTTCGCGAGGAAGAACGCGACCGTGACCGCGAGGACGATGCCGATGTGGAGCCACAGCGGCCGCCACGCGGTCGCCTCCGCGAGGTCCCCGAGTCCCTCGACCGAGGCCTCGAGCGGCCGGAGCCAGCCCGCGGCGAGGTCGTGAAGCATGTCGTAGACGACGAAGAGCCAGAGGACGAAGATCGCGACCTGGACCATCGCGACGATGACGGCGAAGACGCGCGCGACCTTGCCCTGCGCGCCCTCGAGCTGGACGGCCTGGCGGCGGATCGTCTCGGTGACGAGGGAGGCGGTCCGCGACGCGCTCGCGGCCGCGTTCGCGAGGCGGGGCAGCGCATTCCTCCCGAGTCCCCTGAGCTGGCGGCGCCGCGCCTCGCGAAAGTAGCGGCGCATGATCGTCGTCGGGTTCTCGCCGTCGAGGAGGACGCTGAGGTTCGCGTCCATCGTGCCGACCGAGCGCGTCGCGCGGAGGAGCTGCCAGGTCGGGTTGACCCGGTATTTCCGGTAGACGTCGGCGAGGCGCAGCGAGAGGCCGCCCGAGACGGAGCGCTCCTGGAAGCTCAGCCCGTCGAGGTGGGTGCGGGCCTCCCACGCGCGGATGACCTCGACGCCCTCGGCGCGGAAGCGCGCAAGGTCGATCGGCGGGATGCTGTCGCAGAGCAGCAGGAAGTCGTCCATGGCGGCGGCGTAGTCCCCCACGGCGATCGCCCGGCCCATCTCCGCGTAGGTCCGCGCGTGGTGCGGGTCGAGCCCGCCGACCGCGCCGAAGTCGATGAGGGCGATCCGGCTGTCGCGGAGCAGCATGATGTTGCCGGGGTGGAGGTCGCCGTGGAAGAGCTCCTCCTCGTAGAGCTGGCGGTAGAAGGAGATCATGAGGCGCCGGCCGACCTTCGCGGGGTCGATCCGGTTCTCGGCGAGCCAGCGCGCCAGGCGCTCGGGATCCGACCGCTTGACGCGGAGGTATTCGGACATGACGACGCCGTGGACGAACTCCATGACGATGACGCGCTCGGTCGACAGGCGCCGGTGGACGCGCGGGACCTTGATGCGGTGCGCTTTGAGGATCTTCCGCATCCGCCGCATGTTCGACACCTCGTAGCGGTAGTCGATCTCCTCGTGGAGCATGCGGGTCAGCTCGCGGATCATCGCGTCCCAGCCGATGTACGAGACGCTCGGGACGGAGCGCATGCGGCGCAGCAGCCAGACGATGAGCCCGAGGTCGCGGCGCATGAGCTGCTCGATGCCGGGGCGCTGCACCTTGACGGCGACCTCCTCGCCCGTGCGCAGCCGCGCGCGGTGGAGCTGCGAGAGCGAGGCGGCGGCGAAGGGCCGGTCCTCCCACTCGGCGAAGAGCTGCGGGATGCTCGCGCCGAGCTCCTCCTCGACGATCGCCCGCGCGGTCGCGGGGTCGAAGCCGAGCGTGCGGTACTGGAGCTGCGCGAGCTGGTCGGACATCGCGGGGCTGAGGAGGTCGACGCGGAGCGAGAGGAGCTGCCCCGCCTTGATCCACAGTCCGCCAAGGTCCTCGAGGAATGCGCGGGCGCGCGCGGCGAGCTCCTCCTCGGATCGGCGCTGGACCCGCTGCCGCCAGGCGAGGCCGATCGCGAAGCCGAGGAGCCGGAAGGCGAGCACGAGGCTGCTCTGGCGCCTCGGCCGCACCTCGTCGGCGATCTCGATCGGCTCGAGGTCGGCGGCGCCGAGGAGCGGGGTCGGCGTGAGCGCGGCCTTCACCATGGATGTCGCGCTCCGCCGGCTCAGCGGATGCGGAGCTGCTTGGCGCCCTTGCGCGCGGCCTTGACCGCGTTCCGCGCGAGCCTCTTCACGCCGCCGTTGCGCTTCCGGCGATTCGCCCGGTCGTGCCGCTCGAGGAACTCGTCGGCGGCCGCGCGCTGCGCCCGCGCGAGGCGGCGCAGCGCCTTGTCGGCGGGCCGGTAGCGCTTCGAGACCCGCCTGCGCCTCGGCTCGGCGAGGACCGTCCGGACGACGCCCTCGGCGGTCCGCTCGACCTTCGTCACGCGGGCGACGGCGTAGCCGCTGCTGCTCATGATCGTCTCCCCCGGGCTCAGAAGAGGCCCTTGAAGGGCGGCTTCGGCTTCTGCTTGACGATCGCGACGACGACGTCGCCGTCGTGGAGCTCGCCGTCGGCGCGGAGCTGCTCGACCGTGCGGTCGATGCGCTCGGCGAGCGCGCCCTCGCCGCGGCGCAGACGCTTGATCTTCTTCCGGCTGCGCTTGCCCAGGTCGAGGATGATCGTCGATCCTGCCACCGCGGTCTCGGCCATGTCGGTGCCCCGTTCTCGGCGCGCCGTCGCACCGCGGGCGCAACGCTACGCCCATGTGGCGGGTGAGCGGTAGTCCCCGAGGGGAGGAATACGTGGGGCCGCTCAGGCGTCGATGACGACGGGGACGATCATGGGGCGCCGGCGGTGCTTCGTGTTGACCCAGCGGCCGACCGTGCGGCGCACGACCTGCCCATAGCCGTGCGTGTCGCGGACGCCCGCCTCGGCGGCCTCCCGGAGCGCCGCGACGACCTTCGGCCGGACCTCGTCGAAGACCTCGTCGTCCTCGGCGAAGCCGCGGGCGTGGATCTCGGGTCCGACGATCGCCCTGCCGGTCTGCAGGTCGACGGCGACGAAGATCGAGATGAAGCCCTCCTCCGCGAGGATCCGACGGTCCTTGAGGTCGGCGTCGGTGATCTCCCCGACGCTCGAGCCGTCGACGTAGACGTAGCCGAGGTCGAGCTGGCCCGCGACGCGCATCTCGCCGTCCCTGAGGTCGACGACCGTGCCGTTCTCGGCGATGATCGTCCGCTCCGGCGGGACGCCCGTGTCCATCGCGAGCCGCGCATTCGCGATGAGATGGCGGGTCTCGCCGTGGACGGGCATCGCGTTGCGCGGCCGGAGGATGTTGTACGTGTAGAGGATCTCGCCCGCGGAGGCGTGGCCCGAGACGTGGACCTTCGCGTTGCCCTTGTGGACGACGGTCGCGCCGAGCTTCATGAGGCCGTTGATGACGCGGTACACCGCGTTCTCGTTGCCGGGGATGAGGCTCGAGGCGAGGATGACGGTGTCGCGGGGGCCGACGGCGATCTGGTGCTCCTGGTTCGCCATGCGCGAGAGAACCGCCATCGGCTCGCCCTGCGAGCCCGTCGACATGAAGACGAGCTCCTCGTCGGGGTGGTCGCCCGCGCGCTTGAGGTCGACGAGGACGCCTTCGGGCACGCGGAGGTAGCCGAGCTCGGCGGCGATCTGCATGTTGCGGACCATCGACCGCCCGACGAGGACGACCCGGCGCTCGCACGCGACGGCGGCGTCGAGCACCTGCTGGACGCGGTGGACGTGCGAGCTGAAGGAGGCGACGACGACCTTGCCGATCGACTGCGCCATGACGCGCTCGATGACGGGGCCGATCTCCCGCTCGGGCGCCGTGAAGCCGGGGACGTCGGCGTTCGTCGAGTCGACCATCGCGAGGTCGACGCCCTCCTCGCCGGCCTTCGCGAATGCGCGGAGATCGGTGATGCGCCCGTCGAGCGGGAGCTGATCCATCTTGTAGTCGCCCGTGTGGAGGACGGTCCCCGCCTCGGAACGGATGAGGACGCCGAGCGCGTCGGGGATCGAGTGGTTGACCGCGAGGAACTCGAGCTCGAAGGGCCCGAGCTGCTCGCGGCCGCCCTCCTTGACCGTGAGGGTGAAGGGTTTGATCCGGTGCTCCTTGAGCTTCGCCTCGACGAAGGCGAGCGTGAGCTTCGAGCCGATGAGCGGGATGTCGGGCTTGAGCCTGAGCAGGTAGGGCACGCCGCCGATGTGGTCCTCGTGGCCGTGCGTGAGGACGACGGCGACGACGTCGTCGAGGCGCTCCCGGATCGGCGAGATGTCGGGGAGGATGAGGTCGACGCCCGGGTGCGACTCCTCGGGGAAGAGGACGCCGCAGTCGACGATGAGGAGCTTGCCGTCGATCTCGAAGACGGCCATGTTCCGCCCGACCTCGCCGAGGCCGCCGAGCGGGATGATCCGGAGCGTGCCGGGGGCGAGCGGCGCGGGCTCGATGATGCGGTCGGCCATGGGGCTCAGCGGGTGTGGCCCGGCACGCGCGGGAGGGCGCCGCCGGCCGCCGCGTTCGGGTCGGGCCGGAAGTTCGAGAAGTCGACGCCGGCGCCGGGCCCCGCCTGGGCGAGGTCGGCCTCGATGAGGGCGGCCTCCGCCTCCTCGGGTCCGACGAGCGGGAGCCGGACGCGCGGGCTCGCGATACGCCCGAGGCCGTGGAGGATGTACTTCGCCGCGACGGTGCCGGGGACGCGGCTCATGACGCCCCGGACGAGCGGCTCGAGCGCGCGGTGCGCGGCCGTCGCGGTCGCGAGGTCGCCGCGGTTGACGGCGTCGACGATCGCCCGGTACGGCGCGGCGGAGATGTTCGCGGTCACGCCGATGAGGCCGCTCGCCCCGATCGAGAGGTGCGGGAGGACGTTGACGTCGTCGCCGGAGAAGTAGAGGAGGTCGGTGTCGTTGAGGACCCGGCTCACCTCGGCGAAGTCGCCCTTCGCGTCCTTGACCGCGAGGATGTTGGGGTGCTTCGCGGCGCGCACGAGCGTCTCGTAGCGGATCGGGATGCCCGCCCGCCCCGGGATGTCGTAGAGGATGACGGGGAGGTCGACCGAGTCGGCGATGAGCCGGAAGTGCGTGAGGACGCCGGCCTGCGTCGGCTTGTTGTAGTACGGCGTGACGATCATGATGCCGTCGACGCCCGCCTCCTGCGCATCCTGGTAGTGGGCGATCGCGTGCGCGGTCTCGTTCGAGCCGCCGCCCGTGATGATCTTCGCCCGGCCGCCCGCGACGTCTTTCGCCGTGCGCACGAGCCGGAGCTTCTCGTCGTCGGTCAGTGTGCTCGTCTCGCCCGTCGTCCCCGAGACGACGATGCCGTCGGCGCCCTGGACGATGACGTCGTCGATGTGCCGCTCGACGTCGTCCCAGGCGACCTCGCCGTCGGGGGTCATGGGGGTGACGAGGGCGACGAGGACCTGGCCGAATGGGTTGACCGTGCTCACCGCTCCAGGCTACTCCCCGCTGGTTCTGGGGCCCGACCTGATCGGCGGAGCACGAGGAGGAGCACGAGGAGGAGCACGAGCTGCAGGCCGATCGTCAGGAGATCCGTCGGCTCGAATGCGAGGTCGTCGACGAGGCCGAAGTAGCCGTTCATGAGCACCCAGTCGTAGCCGGAGTGGATCGCGGCGACGAGGAGGGCGGTCAGGAGCGCGCCGAGGATGCGCCGGGCGCTCGGCCGGCCCCAGGCGGCGGCGACCGCGCCGACGATGAGCGCGCTGAACAGCGCGTGCATCCCGCCACCGACGAGTGCCCGTGTCACGACGAACTCTGCCTGTTCGGCCCAGCCCGTCATGCCCTCGACGTACTGGCCGAAGAAGTAGCCCGCGTCCTCGGCGACGGCGAAGCCGAAGCCGACCGCGGCACCGAGCATTGCCCCGGTGCGGAACGTCTTGGCGATCCCGCCCGCGAGCGCGAGCGCGGTGACGAGCTTCGCCCCCTCCTCCGTGATGCCGACCCACCAGATGGGGCCGCTTTCGATGTCGCCGACGATGAGCAGGCCGTTGAGCGTCGCCCCGATGCCGATCGAGATCGCGCCCCCGACGAGGAAGGCCCAGAGGATCCGGTCGCGGAGCCTCGGCTCCCCGCGGCTCGCGCGCCGCATGAGCGCGATGACGACTCCCGCGGGGATGCTCGCGCCGACGAACCACCACACCGGCCAGCCGCGGTCCTTGCCGAGCTCGCCGATCGCGATCGCCCCGAAGGCGAGCCACGCCGCGGCCGCGAGGACCGCCCAGCCGAGGACGACGAGGATCGCCCGCCCCTCCTCGCGCACCCTCGCGCGCCGCTCGTCCCGCCGCCCCTGCACGTCAGTCATACCGCCCCTCCCGTCGCGACAGGCTACCCGAGGCCGGCGCTCGCGCGGTCGAGCGCCTCGACCTCCTCGGTGGCCAGCGCGAGCCGTCCGGCGTCGAGGAGGTCGGCGACCTGCTCGACGCGCGAGGCGCTCGCGAGCGGCGCGACGACCGTCGGACGGTGGCGCAGCCACGCGAGGGAGACCGCCGCGACGCTGACGCCGTGCGCCGCCGCGATCCCGTCGAGCACCTCGAGGAGCGCGAGGCCCTCGGGGGTCGCGTGCTTGAGCGCGCCGGCCGCGCGCGGGGAGGCGCCCGCGGGCGGCTCGGCCGAGCGGTACTTGCCCGTGAGGAACCCCTTCTCGAGGCCGAAGTACGGGATGAGCGAGAGGCCGAGCCGCTCGGCGAGCGGGATCGTCGCCGCCTCGGCCTCGTCGCGGTGCACGAGGTTGTAGTACGGCTGGATCGCGACGGGGGCGCCCGGTCCGCCCGCGGCGAGCGCCGCCCATTCCTCGATCCGCTCGGCGGTGAAATTCGAGAGCGAGACGTGGCGGACCTTGCCCGCCGTCACGAGGCCCGCGAAGGCCCCGACGATGTCGGCGAGCGGGACCTCGGGGTCGTCGTAGTGCGCGTAGTAGAGATCGATCGTCTCGACGCCGAGCCGCGCGAGCGAGGCGTCGGCCGCCGCGCGGACGTTCGAGGGGGCGAGCCCGAGGAACTCGGGATGCTTCGCGACCTTCGTCGCGACGACGACGCGCTCGCGGGCGCCCGGCCGGGCGCGGAGCCATTCGCCGATGATCGTCTCCGACTCCCCGCCGACGTTGCCGGGCGCCCAGGCCGAGTACGAGTCGGCCGAGTCGATGAGGTCGCCGCCGCCGGCGACCCAGGCGTCGAGGACCTCGAAGGAGGCGTCGCGGTCGGCCGTGAAGCCGAAGACGTTGCCGCCGAGGCCGATGGGGAAGACGTCGAGGTCGCTCGAACCGATTCGTGCCATGCCCTCCAGGCTAGCCGCGGCGACGGCCCTGCTCGGCGAGCCGGGCGAGGAGGCCGGCCGGCAGGACGCGGGTCAGGCCGACGAGGAGTTTGTAGCGCAGCGACGGGACCGAGACGGCGCGCCCGCGAGCTGCGTCCCGCAGCCCGATCCGGACGACGTCGGCCGCGTCGAGCCAGAGCCCGGGCATGACGCCCTCCTGCCCCGGCGACAGCCCCATGCGCTCGTGGAAGCTCGTGTGCGTGAATCCCGGGCACACCGCGGTCGTCGTGACCCCGCGGGGGCCGTACCGCGCATTCGCCCATCGGCTGAACTGGATGAGGAAGCCCTTGACGGCGCCGTAGGTCGAGCGCGGGAGGAAGCCCGCGACCGAGGCGACGTTGATGACGAGGCCGTGTCCGCGCTCGAGCATGGGGGCGTAGGCGGCGTGCGAGAGGCGCAGCGGCGTCTCGACGTGGATCCGGAGGTGGTCGAGCTCGTCCTCGACCGCGTTCCGCGCGAAATCGAGGTCGAGGCCGTAGCCGGCATTGTTGACGAGGACGTCGATCGGCCGCCGGACGTCGCGGACGCGCGCCGCGACGCGCTCGGCGTCGGCGGCGACCGTGAGGTCCGCCGCGAGCACCTCGACCTCGACGCCGTGGTCCGCCCGCAGTCCGGCCGCGAGCGCCTCGAGCGCCTCGGTGCGGCGGGCGACGAGGACGAGCCCGTGGCCGCCCGCCGCGAGCTGCCGCGCGAACTCCGCCCCGAGCCCGGCGCTCGCGCCCGTCACGAGTGCGGTCGTCATGCCCATCTGCTCCCGGCTACGGCGCGACGCGGCCGTTCTTGTTGAACGCCGCGTAGGTGAAGGGCATGAGCTCGGCCCAGAGCGCCTCCATCTGCTCGGCGACGAGCTCGATCTCCCGCTGCGGGAACGAGGGGAAGTGCGTGCCCTCGCGCTTCGTCCGCAGCGAGAGGAAGTTCATGAGCGAGCGCGCATTCATCGTCACGTACATCGAGGAGTAGATGTTGAGCGGCAGCACGATGCGGGCGACCTCGCGGGCGACGCCAGAGTCGAGGATGCGCTGATACGACTCGTAGGCGGCGATCGAGGTCGCGCGCGCCTCCGCCTGGACGAGCTCGGTCTGATCCGGCGTGCCGGGGATGAACTCGTAGTGGCCCGTCTTGCCGATCTGGATGAGGTTCCGCTCGGGCGCGGGGATGTAGAAGACGGGGCGCAGCTCGCGGTAGCGGCCCGACTCCTCGTTGTACGAGGCGATGCGGTGGCGCATGAACTCGCGGAAGACGAAGATCGGCGCCTGCACGTAGAAGGTCATCGAGTTGTGCTCGAAGGGCGAGCCGTGCCGGTCGCGCATGAGGTAGTTGATGAGCCCCTGGTCGCGGGCGCCCGCCTCCTCCTCGGCGCCGTCGAGCGACTGCTCGCCGAGCGTCGAGACGCGGGCGGCGAAGAGCACATCGGCGTCGCGAGCGGCGGAGCGCACGAGCTCCACGGTCACATCGGAGCGGAACTGGATCTCGTCATCGGCCACGATCGACACGATAGCGGCGCCTGGCCCGCGCCCAGACCGCCACGCCCGACCACACGGTGCTCCGCGCGGGGCGCCGCTCAGCGGGAGGCGAGCTCCGAGCCGGCGACACCGCTCGCCGGCGGGTGCGCGCCGCCGCCGTCGACGGGGAGCACCTGGCCCGTGACCCATCGGGACGGCGGCGTGAGCAGGAAGGTCGCCGCCTGCGCGATGTCCCAGACCGTCCCCTCCTGGCGGAGCAGCACGGACTCGGCGCGCTGCCGCCGCCGCTCGGGAGTGAGCCCGCGGGCGGCGAAGGCACCCCAGATCATCCCGACCCGGACGCAGTTGACGCGGATCCGCCGCGGCGCGAGCGAGGTCGCGGCACCGACGACGAGCTGCTCGAGCCCCGCCTTCGCGACCGTGTACGGCATCCCCGGCCCGCGCTCCGCGGCGACCGTCGACGAGACGAAGACCATCGCGCCGCCGTCGCGCATTCGTCGCGCCGCGTGCTTGATGACGAGCCAGGCGGAGCGGAGGTTGAGATCGACGACCCGGTCCCAGACCTCCCCCTCGACGTCGAGGATCGACTGCGAGCCCCCGCCGCCGAGGGAATCGGCGAGGACGTCGATGGGCCCGTAGGCGCCGACGACCTCGTCGAGGGCGCGCTCGATCGCCGCCTCATCGAGGAGATCGACGAGGAATGCGCGGGCCTCGCCCCCGTCCGCGAGGATCGCCGCGACGGCGCGCTCGGCCGAGGCCGCGTCATGGTCGAGGATCGCGACCCGGGCGCCGTTGCGGGCGAGCAGCCAGGCCGTCGCGAAGCCGATCCCCGACTCCGGCCCGCTCAGTCCCCCGCCCGCGACGACCGCGACCGCGCCCGTGAGCCACGGTCCCGCAGCCGCCGCGAGCGCGTCCGCCGTCGCGGCGCTCCAGTCCTCCGTCATCCGACTCCCCCGTCCCCGGCACCCCGCCGGCCGTCCCTCGCGGCGCGCGCCTCGGCGCGCCGCTGTGCGATCGCGCGACGCAGCTGCGCGCGCGCGTGCGGCCGGTCGCCCGCAGCATCGTAGGCGAGCGAGAGCCGCACGCCCGCACGCCAGTCATCGGGAGCCGCCGCGGCCTCGGCCTGCCAGCGCGGGAGCTCCTCCCGACCCGCGACCGGGTCGATGCGACCGCTCGGCAGCCGAGGCAGCTCATCCGCCGGGAGCTCCCCAGCGTGCGCGAGCTCCCGGATGAGCCGCTGGCCGCCGAGCACGAACCTCGTCTCGACGACGAGCCACCACACGGCGATGAGCGGGAGCACGAGGAGCGCGACGCCGATGGCGCGCCCGACCGGCTCCGGCTGCGTGATGAGGACGATCGCGTACCACGCCGTGAAGCCGACCCACAGCGCCGTCACGACGCCCATGAGGACGACGCCCGCGAGTGCCCAGCGCCCGCTCATCGTGCCGACCGGGCCGACCACCCGCGCATCAGCCGAGCCCCAGCGCCTCGTCGAGCCCCAGCACGGCGCCGAGCCCGACGACGACCTCGTCCCGCGTCGCGGCCGCCGCGAGCAGCGCCGCCCGGATCCCGGGCTCATAGGCCGCGCTCGACACCGTGTCGTGCGTGATCGAGAGCGTCTCCCCCGTCCCGCCGAAGACCACCTCCTGCCGCGCGACGACGCCGGTGAGCCGCAGCGAGTGGATCTGGACGCTGCCGACCTCCTCGCCCCGCGCGCGCTGATCCGAGTGGGGGCTCGCGAACGGGCCGAGCTCGCCGCGCTGCGCCGCCATGAGCTCGGCAGTGCGCACGGCCGTGCCCGACGGTGAGTCGACCTTGCCCGCGTGGTGCGCCTCGATGATCTCGGCGGAGTCGAAGTATCGCGCCGCGATCGCGCTGAAGGCCGTGCCGAGCACCGAGCCGAGCGAGAAGTTCGGGATGACGACGGCGCCGCTGCCCTCGTGGTCGCCGACCGCGTCCCGCAGCCGCGCCAGGCGCTCCGCCGACCACCCCGAGGTCCCGACGAGCACCCGGCGGCCCGCCGCGAGCGCGGCGAGCACGATGCCCTCCGAGGCCGCGGGCGTCGTCACGTCGACGACGACATCCGCGACGAGGGCGGACTCGAGCCGGTCCGCGCTGCCGAGCGCCGCGACGAGCTCGGCCTCCGGCATCGCCTCGACGACGCGCGTGACGACCGCGCCGAGGCGACCCGTGGCACCGACGACGGCGACGCTGAAGCTCATGCCGTCCAGGCTAGCGCGGCGGATCAGCCGCCGAGCGCGGCCTCCGTGACGGGACCGACCCCGACCGTGACCCGCGGCGCCGCGACGAGCCGGGCCGCGAGCGCCTGGACCGCATCTGGCGTCACCGCCTCGAGCTCCGCGGTGACCGTGTCGAGGTCGAGATAGGCGCCGAGATGAAGCTCGGCCCTCGCGAGCCGGTGCATCCTCGCGCTCGTGCTCTCGAGGCCGAGCGCCGAACCGCCCGTGAGCTGCCCGATCGCGCGCGCCCGCTCCTCCTCCGTGATCGGCTCGGCCGCGATGCGGTCGAGCTCCCCCTCGACGACGCGCCGGAGCTCGCCGAGCTTGCCGGGCGTGCACGAGGCGGAGACGGCGAACTCGCCCGCATCCGAGTACGCATGCCAGGCGCTGCCGATGCCGTACGCGAGGCCGCGCTTCTCGCGCACCTCCTGGAAGAGGCGAGAGGACATGCCGCCGCCGAGCACCGCATTCATGACGGCGTAGACGGGGCGCTCGGCGCTCGCGACGCCATCGGCGGGCATGCCGATCTCGATCGAGACCTGCTCAAGCGGCCGCTCGACCGCGAGCACCCGGCACGCGGGGGTGAGCCGCTCGGGATCGCTCGGGCGGCGCGGCCGGGGCGCCGCCGCGGTCCCGAGATCCCAGCCGTACGCGCTGAGCGCCGCGACGACCGCCTCGACGAAGCGCTCGTGCTCGACCGCACCGGCCGCGACGACGACGAGCTCCTCCGGCCGGTAGTGCTCGAGATAGTGGGCGAAGACCCGGTCGCGGTCGACCGCGCGGATCGACTCGGGGCTTCCCCCGATCGGCCGACCAAGCGGATGCGCGCCGAAGACCGCCTCGGCGAAGCGCTCGCCGGCGACATCGGCGGGGTCATCGTCCGCCATCGCGAGCTCCTCGAGGATGACCCCGCGCTCGAGCTCGAACTCCTCGGGGTCGACGACCGAGGCGGCGATCATGTCGGCGAGCACGTCGACGGCCATCGGCAGATCGCGGTCGCGGACCCGCGCGTAGTAGCAGGTGTACTCCTTCGCCGTCGCGGCATTGTGGTCACCGCCGACGGCGTCGAAGGCGACCGCGATGTCGAGCGCGGAGCGGCCGACCGTCCCCTTGAAGAGGAGGTGCTCGAGGAAGTGCGTGCTGCCGAATGCGCCCTCCGCCTCATCGCGCGAACCGGCCGGGACCCAGAAGCCGACCGTCGCCGACGCCGCGCCCGGCATCCGCTCGGTCAGGATCCGGAGGCCCGACGGCAGGAGGCTGCGACCGACGCTCGCACCGCCGCTCGGGTCGAAACGAAGCTCGGGCAGCAGCAACGGCAGGTCGACGGCGGGCACCTGGATGAGCCTAGCCGGGAGATCAGGCGGACGCGGCGTCGAGGTCGGCGACCTGCTGCCGGGTCAGGGCGATCGCCGGCGCCGCGAGGAGCTCGGCGACGTGCTGCGGGCGTGTCGGCGAGACGATCGGCGCGACGACGTTCGGCCGAGTCAGGAGCCAGGCGATCGCGACGGTCGCCATCGAGACGCCCTGCGCGTCGGCGACGCTCTCGAGGGCAGCGAGAATGCGCAGCCCGCGGCGCCCGAGGTACGTCCCGAGCTCCGCGGCCCTCGTCGCCTGCCGGACATCGGCGCGCGTGCGGAACTCGCCCGAGAGGAAGCCCGCGGCGAGCCCGAATCGCGGCATGACCCCGAGCCGCTGGGAGGCGGCGATCGGCGCCATGCCGCGCTCGTAGTCCTTCCGGTGCATGAGCGAGTACTCCTGCTGCACCGCGACGAGCGGGGCGACCCCCATGAGCGCGCACGCGATCCGCGCCTCGAGCAGGCGCTCGCCGTGGTGGTCGGAGCCTCCGAACCACCGGACCTTCCCCTCCCGGATGAGCCGGTCGACCGCGAGGAGCGTCTCCTCGAAGGGGACGGTGGGGTCGTCGACGTGGAGGAAGAGCAGGTCGATCGTGTCGGTGCGCAGGCGACGGAGCGAGGCCTCGACGGAGCTCGCGATGGCTCGCGCCGAGAGGCCCGGGTGCGCCGCCGACTTGCCGACCTTCGTCGCGATCGTCACCGAGTCGCGACCCCCGCGCGCGGCGAGCCAGGAGCCGATGATCGTCTCGCTACGGCCGCCGGCGTACGAGTCGGCGGTGTCGATGAGCATGCCGCCCCCATCGACGTAGATGTCGAGGAGCCGCTTCGCGGCGGCATCGTCGACGAGCCAGCCGAAGACCTTCGCGCCGAGCGCGACGGGCGGGACCGACAGGTCGGAGTCGCCGATCCGCCGATTGACGACGGGGAGCACCCTGGACTGCGGCCCGGTCGCGGGGCGCAGCACGGGATCGGCCGCGGACACTGACGGCTCCCTTCGACGACTGGTCGAAGCGTACTGCCGGAGTGTCCGCGGCCGAGGGAGGTCCGTGGACCGTTTGCGGATTGTTATCGTGGCGGGCCTCAGGCCTCGGCCGACTCCTCATCCTGGACGAGCGCGAGTGAGAGCTTGCCCCGGTCGTCGATCTTCGTGATCTCGACCTGGAGCTTCTGCCCGACCGAGAGCACCTCCTCGAGGTTCTCGACCCGCTTGCCGCCCGCGAGCTTGCGCGCCTCGGAGACGTGCAGGAGGCCGTCCTTGCCGGGGGTGAGCGAGACGAAGGCGCCGAAGGTCGCGAGCTTGACGACCGTGCCGAGGTAGCGCTCGCCGATCTCCGGCATCTGCGGGTTCGCGATCGCGTTGACCGCCGCACGGGCGGCCTCCGCCGAGGGGCCGTCGACCGCGCCGATGTACACGGTGCCGTCGTCCTCGATCGAGATCTGCGCCCCGGTCTCGTCCTGGATGCCGTTGATCGTCTTGCCCTTCGGGCCGATGAGCTCGCCGATCTTGTCGACCGGGATGTTCACCGAGATGACGCGCGGCGCGGTCGGGGCCATCTCGTCCGGACCGTCGATCGCCTCGTTCATCGTCTCGAGGATGCGCAGCCGCGCGCGCTTCGCCTGCTTGAGCGCACCCGCGAGCACCTCGGAGGGGATGCCGTCGAGCTTCGTGTCGAGCTGGAGCGCGGTGACGAACTCGCTCGTGCCGGCGACCTTGAAGTCCATGTCGCCGAGCGCGTCCTCGGCGCCGAGGATGTCGGTCAGGGTCGCGTAGCGCGTCTCACCGTCGACCTCGTCGCTGATGAGCCCCATCGCGATGCCCGCGACGGGGGCGCGCAGCGGCACGCCCGCGTTGAGCAGCGAGAGCGTCGAGGCGCACACCGAGCCCATCGAGGTCGAGCCGTTCGAGCCGAGGGCCTCCGAGACCTGTCGGATCGCGTAGGGGAACTCCTCGCGGCTCGGCAGCACGGGCACGAGGGCGCGCTCGGCGAGGAAGCCGTGGCCGATCTCGCGGCGCTTGGGGCTGCCGACGCGGCCGGTCTCACCGGTCGAGTACGGCGGGAAGTTGTAGTGGTGCAGGTAGCGCTTCTTCTTGACCGGGCTCAGCGAGTCGATCTCCTGCTCCATCTTGAGCATGTTCAGCGTCGTGACGCCGAGGATCTGCGTCTCGCCGCGCTGGAAGATCGCGGAGCCGTGGACGCGCGGGATGACCTGGACCTCGGCGTCGAGCGCACGGATGTCCTCGAGGCCGCGGCCGTCGATGCGGACGCCCTCGGCGAGGATCCGGCCGCGCACGACCTTCTTCGTGACCGACTTGTACGCCGCCGAGACCTGCCCGACGGACTCGGCCGGCAGCTCGCCCGCCTCGACCTTCGCCTGGACGAGCTCCTTGACGCGCGCCTTGAGGGCGTCATCGGCGTCCTGGCGCTCGACCTTGCCGGCGATCTTGTAGACCTCGCCGAGCTCGGCGAGCGCCGCGGCCTCGACGACCTGGTAGAGCTCCGCGGAGTAGTCGGCGAAGAGCGGGCGGTCGACGACCTCCTTCGCGGCCTCCGCCGCGAGCTTCGCCTGCGCCTCGACGAGGACCTTGATGAACGGCTTCGCCGCCTCGAGTCCCTCCGCGACGCGCTCCTCGTCCGGCTTGACGGCGCCCGCGCGGATGAGCTCCCACGACGCCTCGGTCGCCTCGGCCTCGACCATCATGATCGCGACCTCGCCGTTTGGCAGGACGCGGCCGGCGACCGTGAGGTCGAAGACGGCCTCGGCGAGCTGCGAGTGCTTCGGGAACGCGACCCACTGGCCGTCGATGAGCGCGAGGCGCACACCGGCGATCGGGCCGGAGAACTTGATGCCGGAGATCTGCGTCGAGGCGCTCGCGGCGTTGATCGCGAGCGCGTCGTAGAACTCGTCCGGCGCGACGCTGAGGACGGTGATGACGACCTGCACCTCGTTGCGGACGCCGTCGGCGAAGGACGGGCGAAGCGGGCGGTCGATGAGCCGGCAGACGAGGATCGCCTCGGTCGAGGGACGGCCCTCGCGGCGGAAGAACGAGCCGGGGATCTTGCCGGCGGCGTAGGAGCGCTCCTCGACGTCGACGGTGAGCGGGAAGAAGTCGAAGCCCTCCCGCGGGTTCTTGCTGATGCTCGTGGCCGAGAGGAGCATCGTCTCCTCGTCGAGGTACGCGGCGACCGCGCCCTGGGCCTGCTGCGCGAGCCGCCCGGCCTCGAACCGGACGACGCGCTTGCCGAAGCGGCCGTTGTCGATGACGGCTTCGGCGAACTTGATCTCGGGACCCTCCACGGGTTGCCCACCTTTCATCTGGCGCGCCATCCGGGCACGCATTCATCACGAATCCGCGTGGTCGCGCGAGGATCGCGCGTCGCCACGGCGGTGCCACCGGTGCAGGAGCGGCCAGGAAGGGATCCCTCTCGCAGTGTCGGTCCGGATCGGCTCTGGCCAACAGTCGAAAGCCTCGGAACGCTCCGCTCCGCTGCTCACCACCGTGGACCAGCTTCGTTTCCGCTGCTGCCCCCGTTGTTGCGTGGCCGAGTCTATCAGCCGGGCCCCCGCGCGGCCTGCGCAGGGGCCCGGCGCGCCCTCAGGCGCCCCGCGGTCCTGTCGCGCGCTCGAGGGAGGCGCCCTCGACGTCGACGTTCGGCACGATCCGGTCGAGCCAGCGCGGCAGCCACCATGCGGCGCGCCCGAGGACGTGCATGAGCGCCGGCATGAGGAGGACCCGGACGATGAAGGCGTCGAAGAGGATCCCGACGGCGAGCCCGAAGCCGAGGCTGCGGATCATGGTCGACTCGGCGAAGACGAAGCCGCCGAAGATCGAGACCATGATGAGCCCTGCCGCGATGACGACGGATCGGCCCGCCCGGAAGCCGCGCGTCACGGCGAGCCGCGCCGGGGTGCCGTGGGTGTACGCCTCCCGCATGCCCGTCGAGAGGAAGAGCTGGTAGTCCATCGCGAGCCCGAAGAGGATGCCGATGAGGATGATCGGCAGGAAGTTGAGGATCGGCCCCGTCGCGCTCAGGCCGAGGAGGTCCGCACCCCAGCCCCACTGGAAGACGGCGACGGTCGCGCCGTAGGTCGCGAAGAGCGAGAGGATGAAGCCCCCCGTCGCGATGATCGGCACGAGCAACGAGCGGAAGACGACGATCATGATGAGGAGCGAGAGCCCGACGACGACCGCGAGGTAGATCGGGAGCACCTCGAGGAGCCGCTCGGAGATGTCGATATTGATCGCCGCCTGCCCCGTGACCCCGAGGCTCGTGCCGTCGGCGAGCTCGAGGCCGCGGAGCGCGCGGACGAGGTCGGCGGTCGACTCGGCGTTGGGGCCCTCGACCGGCAGCACCTGGAACGCCGTCAGCTCCCCCGTGTCGCTCGTCGCGACGGGGGCGACCGCGACGACATCGGGGACCGCGCTGATCGCCTCGGCGACGTCGAGCTGGTGGGCGACGAGCGCCGCGCCGTCGAGCGCCTCCCGCGAGGTCGCGACGACGAGGAGAGGGCCGTTCGTCCCCGCGCCGAACTCGGCGTCCGTGATCGCGTAGGCGCGCTCGGAGAGGGAGCCCTGCGGCTCGGACTCGCCGCCCGGGAGCCCGACGCGCATCTGGAGGGCGGGGAGCGCGACGACGACGAGGACGGCGATCGACGCGACGATCGTGATGATCGCCCGCCACCACGACATGGGCCGGAGCGCGGTCGGGCTGCTCGCGGTCGCCGGTAGCCCCGCGCCGCCGCCGGTCGCCAGGGGGCCCGACTCGGCGAGCCGCGCGCGCTGCTTCCGGCTGATGATCCGCATCCCCGCGAGGCCGAGCAGCGCGGGCGTCATCGTGATCGCGATGAGGACGGCGGCGAGGATCGCGACCGCGCCGATGTTGCCCATGATGCCGAGGAAGGGGATCCCCGTGACGTTGAGCGCGAGGAGCGCGACGATGACGGTCGTGCCGGCGAAGACGACGGCGTTGCCCGCGGTGCCGGTCGCGAGCCCGATCGACTCGGTGAGCGGGGTGCCCGCCATGAGCTGTTTGCGATGCCGGTTGATGATGAAGAGCGCATAGTCGATGCCGACCGCGAGGCCGAGCATGACACCGAGGACGGGCGTCACGACCGCGAGGGGGACGAGGCCGGAGAAGGCCATGGTGCTCAGCATCGAGACCGCGACGGCCGAGACCGCGATGCCGAGCGGGATGAGGGCGCCGACGAGCGTACGGAGCATGACACCGAGGACGATCGCGGCGATGAGGAGGCCGACGAGCTCCCCGACGCCGATGATCTGCGGCACGCCCTGCGAGATCTCGGTCGAGACCGCGACCTCGACGCCCTCGATCGGTGCCTCGGTGAAGTGCGCGACGACGGCGGACTTCGCGGCGTCGCTCAAGGTGAGGCGGGACTCCGCGAAGGCGATGCTCACGAGGGCGGTCGAGCCGTCCTGACTGATGACCCGGATGGGGTCGGCGAGCTCGACCATCCGCTCGCCATCGGCGAGCTGCGCCCGGGCGGCGTCGAGCTCGCCCTGCTGCGCATCGAGCTGCGCCTGCTGCGCCGAGAGGCGCTCGAGCTGCGCGCTGAGCGCGTCGAGCTGGGCGCCGAGCCCGTCGAGGACGGGGCCGGCGGGGGCCGCGGCGATCGCCGTCTCGAGCTGCTGCCGGGCTTCGTCGAGCTGCTGCTGCCCGGCGGTCAGCTGCCCCCGGCCGGCGTCGAGCTGCTGCTGCCCCGCGTCGAGCTGCGCCCGGGCGTCCACGAGCTGCTGGAGCTGCGCGGCCCGGCTCTGCTCGGCCGCGAAGGGGTCGACGACCATCGCGACGTCGGGGAGCGATGCGGCGTCCGCCGCGAGCGCCGAGATCGCGGCGCGCTGCGTCTCGTCGAGCGCCTCGCCGTCCTCGCGCTGGAAGACGATCGTGCCGTTCGCCCCCGCGAACTCGGGGAGCTCCCCCTCGAGCTCCTCGACGACCTGCGAGGAGGCGAGGCCGGGGATGTCGAAGGCGCCGGCGAGCCCTCGGAAGCCGACGAGGAATCCGATGCCGGCGACGAGGATGACGGCGATCCAGCCGAGGATGACGCGCCACGGGTGGGCTGCGGACCACAGGCCGAGTCGATTGAGGAGCTTGGCCATGGCGGGTCCCTTTCGATGACGGTGATTCATAATACGCAACGGTTCGTCTCGCATTCCTGAATAGACTCTGTGCATGACCGGCGCACGACGCGGCCCCGCCAGGAGCGAGGCCTCCCGACTCGCGATCCTCGAATCGACCGCCCGCCTCGTCACCGAGCGCGGCTACGAGCACCTCACGATCGAGGGCATCGCGACGGATGCCGGGGTCGGCAAGCAGACGATCTACCGCTGGTGGCGCTCGAAGGCCGCCCTCGTCGCCGAGTGCCTCTTCGCGGGCATGCTCCTCCCCGCCGAACTCCTCCCGCCCGACACGGGCGACCTGCGCGCCGACCTCGCCGCCTGGCTCGAGCTCGTCCTCACGAGCATCCAGGCGCCCGAGACGGCGGGTCTCTTCCGCTCCCTCGCCGCCGCCTCGGCCGAGGACGAGACCATCGGCCGAGGGCTCGGCGAGACGCTCGCCGCGGGCGCGACCCTCCTCGGTCGCATCGAGCGCGCCAAGGCGAGCGGCGAGATCGCCCCCGAGCCATCCCCCGAGCTCGTCGTCGAATCCCTCGTCGGCGTCGCCGTCCTGCGGGTCATCACGCGCGCGCCGATCGAGCCGGGCCTCGCGGGCCGGCTCGTCGACGCCCTCCTGCCCGCGCGGTCCTAGGCTGGCGGCATGAAGTCCTACCAGCTGCGCCAGTACACCCTCGACCCGGCCGAGGCCGACATCTGGGTGCCCTACTGGCGCGACGTCATGTGCGCGAGGCGCATCGCCTTCGGCTTCACGATCGAGTTCGGCTACTTCACGCCCGAGCGCGACCGCTTCATCTGGATGGTCTCGGCCGAGCTCCCCTTCGAGGAGTTCCGCGAGCTCGACGAGCGGTGGGCCGTGTCGGACGAGCGCCTCAGCGCCGTCGCCGCATCACCGGTCAAGATCCAGAAGATGGAGCTCACCTACCTCGTGCCGCCGACGGCCTGAGCCGCACCGCCGGGGACCGGCAGCGCCCCGCGCGCGGCCGCCTCGACCCGCGCGGCATGGGTCGGGCCCGCGGGCGCCTCGGCGGGCCGCCCCGCGGCGAGCTCCCGACGCAGCGCTGGCACGATCTGACCGCCGAGGATGTCGAGCTGCTCGAGCACGGTCTTGAGCGGCAGGCCCGCGTGGTCGATGAGGAAGAGCTGCCGCTGGATGTCGCCGAAGTGCTCGCGCATCCCCGCGTAGCGGTCGATGACCTGCTGCGGCGAGCCGACCGTGAGCGGTGTCTCGGCCGTGAACTCCTCGAGGCTCGGCCCATGGCCGTAGACGGGCGCGTTGTCGAAGTACGGGCGGAACTCGTCGACGGCGTCCTGCGAGTTCGCCCGCGCGAAGAACTGGCCGCCGAGGCCGACGATCGCCTGGGCCGCCGTGCCGTGGCCGTAGTGCTCGAAGCGCTCGCGGTAGTAGCCGATGAGCCGCATGTAGTGCTCCTTCGGCCAGAAGATGTTGTTCGCGAAGAAGCCGTCGCCGTAGTACGCGGCCTGCTCGGCGATCTCGGGCGAGCGGATCGAGCCGTGCCAGACGAAGGGCGCGACGCCGTCGAGCGGCCGCGGCGTCGACTGGAAGCCCGTGAGCGGCGTGCGGAACCGCCCCGACCAGTCGACCGTCTCCTCGGTCCAGAGCCGGTGGAGCAGGTCGTAGTGCTCGACCGCGAGCGGGATGCCCTGCCGGATGTCCTGGCCGAACCACGGGTAGACCGGTCCCGTGTTGCCGCGCCCGAGCATGAGGTCGACACGGCCGTCGGCGAGGTGCTGGAGCATCGCGAAGTCCTCGGCGATCTTGACCGGGTCGTTCGTCGTGATGAGCGTCGTCGCCGTCGACAGGATGATCCGCTTCGTCAGCGCGGCGACGTGGGCGAGCGTCGTCGTCGGGGAGGACGAGAAGAACGGCGGATTGTGGTGCTCGCCGATCGCGACGACGTCGAGCCCGACTTCCTCCGCGTGGACGGCGATGCGCACCCAGTCCTTGATCCGCTGGGCCTCCGAGATCGTCGTGCCGGCGACGGGGTCGCGCGTGATGTCCGACACGGAGAAGATCCCGAACTGGACGGGGCTCGTCGCGGTCATCGCCGCTCCTTCCGGCGCCGGACTAGGCCGACGCATAGATGCATTTGCATTGATATCTGGAGCAACCGAGGAATGCGCGCCCGCATTCCCGACTCAGGCGCCGCGGAACTCGACCTCGCGCGCCGCGCGCCTGGCCGCGCGCTCGCGCGCGAGCCGCGGCTCCCGCTCGAGCCGCCGGAGCACACCGAGCGCGAGGAGCCCCTGGCCGAGGCAGTACAGGAGGCTGATCGACGCATCCTGCCAGGGGTCCGGGAACCAGGCGAGCGCATCCGGCAGGAAGATCCGGAAGCCGAGCAGCCCCTCCGCGATCATGAAGAGCAGGCCGCCGACCGCCGCGGTGCGGCCGACCGTCGTCGAGGTGACCGCCATCGCCATGAGCAGGAGGCCGTAGAACGCGACGAGCGAGCCGAAGTCGCCGAGGTGCGACCAGAGCACGACGATGATCGGCGAGTAGCACAGGCCGTAGGGGATCGCCCACCAGGCGAGCGACCTCGCGCGGGCCGGCCCGAGGAACAGTCCGAGATAGACGAGCATCGCGAGGACGAACCACACGAGCCCGAGCTCGAGCGAGACCGAGATGACGAGGTCGCCCGCGAGCGAGAGCGCGAGCGCCCCGCAGAGCAGCACGAATGCGTAGCGCGCGCGCGACGAGCCGAGCAGGCCGCGATCGACGACGAGGCCGACGAGGAGCACCGCGGCGAGGAGCGAGCCCATGAGGAGCCCCTTCGTGACGATCCCCGCGAGCCCGGCGAGGAGCAGCACGTGGTGCAGGGCGACGACGACCGCGAACCCAGCAAACGGCCAGTACCTCGCCACGGGAGCGATGCTAGCGCGCCGGACGCGAACGAGGGCCGCGCCCCCGACTGGGGGCACGGCCCTCGAGCAGACTCGTGCGACTCAGCGGCGCAGGCCGAGGCGCTCGATGAGCGCGCGGTAGCGGGCGATGTCGATGTCCTGGAGGTAGCCGAGGAGGCGACGGCGCTGACCGACGAGCAGCAGCAGGCCACGACGGGAGTGGTGGTCGTGCTTGTGCGACTTGAGGTGCTCCGTGAGGTCCTTGATGCGCTGCGACAGGAGCGCGACCTGGACCTCGGGGGAACCGGTGTCGCCCGGGTGCGTGGCGTACTCGTCGATGATCGCCTTCTTGATGTCTGCGTCCAGAGCCATAGGGCGGCTCCCCTTCCTCTCGCTGCGCGGTGCCTGAGCCTGCTGCTCAGGCGCTCTCGATCCGCGGCCGGTTCACGGCAACCAGGACATTCTACACGCCGCGACCGACGAGCCGGCGCAGCAGCCCGAGGGCGATGAGACCCTGTCCCACGCAGTAGAGCAGCATGATCGCGAGGTCCTGCCAGGGGTCCGGGAATGCGCTCGTGAAGCCCCGCGAGAAGAGCCGGAATGCGAGCAGCAGGTCGCTCGCGAGGAAGAGCCCGCCGCCGAGCGCGGCGACCGCATTGACGCGCGCCGACGTCATCGCGGTGGCGACGAGGACGACGCCGTAGCCGATGACGAGCGGCCGGAGCTCGCCGAGGTCGTGCCAGAGCAGCGCAAGCGCCGCCCCGAAGATCGCGATGTAGCCGAGCGTCCACAGCGGCAGTCGCCGCGCGGCCCCGGGACCGTTGAACGCGAGGACATAGGCGAGGTGCGCGACCGCGAAGCCGAGGAGGCCGAGGACGAAGGAGGCGCCGAGCAGGATGTCGCCGAGCCAGGACGCGAGGATGCCGACCCCGAGTAGGGTGACGAGGAGCCGGGCGCGCCGACGGCGGCCCCGCCGGCGATCCTCGGCGAGCGGAGAGACGGCGCCGCTGCCGAATGCGCGGCGCCGGGTCTGCAGGACGAGGACGAGCGCGACCGCGAGGGCGAGCGCCGGCATGAGCAGCGCCTTCGTCGTCGACGCCGCCGGCGAGCCGAGGCCGAGCAGCACGAGGTGGAGGAGCACGACCGCGAGGTAGACGACGAACGGCATGCCCCAGCGCATGCCGCCAAGGCTAGCGGGCAGACTGGTGCCGTGGCCCGCATCACGGTCGTCGTCAAACCCGGCTCGAAGCGTCCCGGCATCGACGCGAGTCCCGATGGCGCGCTCACCGTGCGGGTCGCGGCCCGCGCCGTCGAGGGCGCCGCGAACGAGGCGGTCGTCCGGGCGATCGCGGCGCACTTCGCCGTGCCGCGGTCGCGGGTCACGATCCTGCGGGGGCACACCGCGAGGACGAAGCTCGTCGAGGTCGACGCGGCCGAACCTCAGAAGTAGTCGATCCCCTTCGGGAGCGGCTTCGCGGCGACGAGCGCGAGCCGCTGCGTCGGCCTCGTCATGGCGACGTAGAGGGCGCCCGCGCCCCGCGGCACCTGCTCGACGATCTCCCCCGGCTCGACGACGACGACCGCGTCGAACTCGAGCCCCTTCGCGTCCTGCGGGGTCAGGAGGGCGATCCGCCGCCGCAGCCCGGCACTCCCCCGCCCGATCGCCTCGGGTCCGAGGTGCGCCTCGAGCGCACCCCAGATGCCCTCCGCCGTCGCCGGCGCGGCGATGATCGCGAGCGACCCCGACTCGCCCAGGTCACGGCGGAGCCGGCCGACCGTCTCGAGCGTCGTCGCCGCGAGCGCCTCGACGCCGGCACCGGCGACGCGATCGACCTCGACCGGCCAATCGCCCTCGCGCACCGCACGGGTCGGCGTGACCGGCACGCCGTTCGCCGCCGCCATCGCCTCCGCCGCCGCCGCGATCTGGGCGGGCGTGCGGTAGTTGACGGTCAGGTGCTCGATGCGCCACGAGTCGCGGAAGACGGGGCCGAGCGCGAGCGCCCAGTCGCCCGTGCCCGCCGCCGAGGCGAGTTGCGCGACGTCGCCGACGATCGTGAACGACTTGAGCGGATTCTTGCGCACGAGGAGCCGCCACTGCATGGGCGAGAGCTCCTGCGCCTCGTCGACGACGATGTGCCCGAAGGTCCAGGTCCGGTCGCTCACCGCGAGCTCCGCCGCGGTCGCCCGGATCCCCTGCCCCTCGGCGAAGGACTCCGCGAGCTGCCGGGCGTCGACGAGGCCCTCGACGCGCATATTGCGGATCGCGGCCTGCGCATTCTCGAGATCGCGGCGCAGCTGCCGCTCCCGCTCGCGGCCGCGGACGTCGGCGACCGGATCCTCGCCGAGCAGCTCCGCCGCCTCGTCGAGGAGCGGGATGTCCGAGATCGTGAAGGGCGCGTCGCGGTCCCGGCGCAGCAGCGCCCGCTGCTCGGGGCTCCACCGGGGGGTGAGGCTCGCGAGCCAGTTCGGTCGCGCGTAGAGGTCCTGGACGAGCTTCTGGGGCGTGAGCGGCAGCCAGGCCGTATTGAGGAGCACCTTGACGTCGTAGGCGGTCCGGACGTCCTCCCGGAGCAGCGCGAGGTCGCTCTCGTCGATCGCCCTGCCGCGCCGGCGCAGCTCCTCCGCGAGGAGCTCGGCGATCGCGCCGATCGCCGCCCGGTTGAAGGTCACGCGCGCGACATTGTGCGGGCGGTGCGCGTCCCAGGCGCGCTGCATCGCCTCGCGCACGAGCGCCGCGGGCACCGTGATGCGCTCGCCGTCGATCTCGACCTCGGTGTCGGCGCTCGGCGCGATCTGCCTCGACTTCACGGCCCGCTGCAGGAGGCGCGCCATCTCGAGACCGCCCTTGAGCGCCGCGGTCGCCGGCGGGTCCTCCGTCGTCGCCTCGACCCCGGGGAAGAGCGTGCCGAGCGACGCGGTCACGACGCCCGTCTCGCCGAGCGATGGGAGCACCGCCTCGATGTACTCGAGGAAGGAGCGGGAGGGGCCGACGATGAGCACCCCCGCGGAGGACAGCCGCTCCCGATGCGAGTAGAGCAGGTAGGCGGCTCGGTGCAGCGCGACCGCGGTCTTGCCCGTGCCGGGCCCGCCCTGCACGACGAGCGCGCCGCCGAGCTCCGAGCGGATGATGCGATCCTGCTCCGCCTGGATCGTCGCGACGATGTCCTGCATGCGGCCGGTGCGCTCGCTCGTCAGCGCCGCGAGGAGGGCGGCCTCGCCCTGCAGCTCGGTCGTGTCGGCGGCGAGGAGCGCCTGGTCGAAGACCTCGTCATCGACGGCGATGACATCCCGGCCCCGCGAGTGCAGGTGCCGCCTCGCGCGCGCGCCGAGCGGCTGCGCCGCGGTCGCCTGGTAGAAGGCGGAGGCCTGCGGCACCCGCCAGTCGAGGAGGATCGGCTGCTGCTCCTCGTCGCGCAGCCCGATCCGGCCGATGTAGTGGTGGACCGTCTCGCCGTCGACCGGGTCGAGCTCGAGCCGCCCGAAGGCGAGCCGCTCATCGATCTCTCGGAGCTGCGCGAGCCGATCCTCGTAGATCCTCGCGAATGCGTCGCGCTCGGTGCGCGACTGATGCGTCCCGCCCGCACCCCCAACGCCCCGGACGGTCTCGAGCTCGCGCTCGACGGCCTCCCGGATGCGGTCGAGCCGTTCGTAGAGCCCGTGCACATAGGCACGCTCTCGAGCCACTTCAGCCGACGTCATCGCGCTCCAACCGGAAATTGCGGACTGTCCATTGTAGTGCCAGTCGCACGCGGTCGGTGCGACCGGCTCAGGCGTGGAGTCGCGTCCGGGCCCGGTCGAAGCTCGCGAACGCGACCTCGACCTCGGTCGCTGCGGCGCCGACGACCGCCCGCTGCCCCGCGAAGGCGAGCCGGGTCGCCGACCGCAGGTAGTCGCGCATCGCCGCCTGCCGCCCGGATCGCCGCGCCCACTGCAGTGCCCGCTCCCGACCGGCCCGCGTCGCGACGGCGTCGACCTCGCCGGCGGCAAGCCGACCCTCGGCCGCGAACTCGCTCAGCCGCAGCACGATGATGCGCCGCTCCTGCTCGCGGAACCAGAACACGAGCCCGACCATCCCCGCGAAGAGCGGCACCTGGACGAGGAGGAAGTAGACGACGAAGTCGCCGACGACGTAGAGCGCGCCGTTCCAGAGCACATGGAGGCCGACCGCGGGGATGAGCCCGAGCAGCCAGGCACCGAGGACGCGCGGGGTCGCCCAGCCACGGCGCACGGCGATCCCGACCGCGATCCCGACGCAGGCGCCGAACATGAGGTGGGCGAAGGGCGACATGAGCCCGCGGATGATGAAGAGCGAGGTCACGTCGCCGCCGCGGGCGAACTCGACGCCGAAGTAGAGGATGTTCTCGACGAAGGCGAAGCCCGCCGCGGTCCAGGCCGCGTAGACGATGCCGTCGACGGGTCCGTCGATCTGTCGGCGCGCCGCGAGGAGGAGGATGACGAGCGCGAAGCCCTTCGCGAGCTCCTCGACGAGCGGCGCCTGGACGATCGCGGCGAGCAGCTCACCCGTCCGGCCCGCGACGCTGAGGTCGACCCCGACGAAGACGCCGATGAGCGCGCAGAATCCGGCCCCCCAGAGGAAGGCGAAGACGATCGCCCACCGGGGCTCCCGCTCCCAGCGGTCGACCCACAGGATTCCGGCGATGACGATCGCGAGCGGGACGATCGCGAGGGCGAGCCCGAGCAGGGCGTCGCCCGGGCCGAGCAGGTCGAACCACAGGCCGAGCACGAGGAGGACGCCGAGCGAGGCGACCGGGATCCCGAGCGCGCTGAGCCACACCTGGCCCGGCACGCGGGCCCGGCGCCCTGAACTCGACACGCCGTCAGGGTAGCCTGATCCCCGATGTCACTGCGGACTTCGATCATCGTGCCTTCGCTCAACGACGCGGAGATGCTCGAGCAATGCCTCCGTGCGCTCGATGTGCAGACCCGTGCGGCCGACGAGGTCATCGTCGTCGACAACGGGTCGACCGATGATACGGTCGCGGTCGCACTCCGCCACGGTGCGCGCGTCGTCGAGGAGCCGCGCCGCGGCATCCCCCAGGCGACCTCCGCGGGCTTCGACGCCGGGACGGGCGACCTGCTCCTCCGGCTCGACGCCGACTCGGTGCCGCCGCCGAACTGGGTCGCCCGAGTCGTCGCCGCCTTCGAGGCCGACCCGGGGCTCGACGCCCTGAGCGGGCCGGGGCGGTTCTACGGTCGCAGCCCGCTCGTGCACTGGATCGCGACCCACTGCTACCTCGACCTGTATCCCGCGATCCTCGGCCGCCTCTTCGGCCACGACGTCCTCTTCGGCTCGAACCTCGCGATCCGGGCGAGCGCCTGGCCCGCCATCCGGGCCCGCGCGCACGTCGACCGCGCGGACGTCCACGACGACCTCGACATGACGATCAACCTCCCACCGGGTCTCGGCGTGCGATTCGACCGGAGTCTCATCGTCGGGGTCTCGGCGCGGCCCTTCGACACCCCGCGCGGGCTCGCTCGGCGGATCCGGATGGCCCTCGTGACCCTCTCGGTCAACGGCGCGGAGCAGGGCTACCTCGAGCGCCGCCGCGAGTGGGTCGCGAGCCGGCTCGCCGAGGAGGAGGGCCCCGACGCGAGCTACCTCTCGGCCTGACCGGAATCGAGCATCGCGAGCATGTCCCGGCACAGCTGGTGGGGCGTCTCCTCGCAGGGGCTGTGCCCCGCCTCATAGCGCACGACCCTCGCCCCGAGCCGCGCGCCGAAGGCCTCGTGCGCCGAGACGGGCCAGAGGTCGTGTTGGCCGTACGCGACGAGCTTCGGCAGGTCGAGCGCCGCGAGCTCGGCTGAGCAGTCCGGCGTCCGCCGCATGAGCGTGATGATGTCGTCAATCGCCGCGCGCCGCAGCCGCGGCATGCGCTCCATGACGAAGGCGTAGCGGTGATCGGGCGTCCGGTTGAAGTTCCGCGCGATGCCCCAGAGCATGAGCCCCGCGCCCTGGCGGCCCCCGATGACACGGGACAGCGGACCGAGCGCGCTCTTTGTCGCTCGGAAGGTCTGACCGGGGACGGGCGGGCAGGACAGGAGCGTGAGCGAGGCGACGAGCTCCGGCCGCGCGACCGTCGCGAGCTGGGCGACCGTGCCGCCGAAGGAGTAGCCGAGCAGGTGGACGGGTCCCTCGCCCGCGCGGATGACGGCGAGGAGGTCCTCGACGAAGAGGTCGTGGTCGTAGCGCGAGCGGGGCGGGTCGAGCCGCTCGGGACCCGCATCGATCGACTCGTAGTGTCCCGCGAGGTCGAAGGTCGTCACCTCGTAGCCCGCCGCCGCGAGGAGCGGCAGCATGAGCACGAAGTCCTCCTTCGAGCCCGTCACGCCGGGGACGAGCAGGATCCGCGGCCGTCCCTCCTCGCCCGCACGAAGGCCGGCGAGCGGGCCGCTCGGCGCCTGAATCGTCCACCGGGCGATGCCGGGAGGAATGCGCGCCCAGTCGACGCCGTCGATCTCGGCATCCAGCCGCCTCGCGTCCGCATCGCTCATGGCGCGGAGATCCGTCAATGCCCCATGCCGGCGGGGCGTCCCATTGGCCACCACGCCGCGAGCCTAGCGGACGGCGCGAATCAGTCCGCGAGCTGCGCGAGCGCGTCGCGGAGCAGCCCCGCGATCGCCTCGAGCTGGATGTTCGACTCGCCCGCGACCTCCTCGTCGGAGCCGTCGAGGGCCCGGGCCGCGAGGCCGGCCTTCGCTCCGATGAGGTCCGCGATCCGCGCGTCGACCGTGTGCGCGGCGATGATCCGCCACGCCGTGACCGGCATGTCCTGACCGATCCGGTGGACGCGGTCGATCGCCTGCGTCTGCTCCGCCGAGGTCCAGGACAGCTCGGCGAGGACGACGTTCGACGCCGCCTGGAGGTTGAGCCCGACGCCCGCGGCGAGCAGCGAGCAGACGACGACCTCGACGGCGGGATCGTTCGTGAACGCGTCGATCGCCTCCTGCCTCGCCTTCGCCGTCTGGTCCCCGCGGATCGAGACGGAGCGCACGCCGAGCCGCGCGAGCTGCGCCTCGACCGCGTCCATGACGTCGATGTGCTTCGCGAAGAAGACGACCTTGCCGACCGAGCGCGCGAGGTTCGCGGTGTAGTCGGCGGCGAGCACGGCCTTGCCCTGGCCGATGCGTCGGACCATGGCGAAGACGTTGTCGCCGTTCGACGCGCCCTTCGACTCCTCGAGCTCGGCGTGCGCGACGACGCGGATGAGGTCGTCGCGCGCGGCCTCCGGGCGGAGCGCCTCGAGCCGGCGATAGCGGTCGAGGAGGCGTGCGACGAGCGCCGCCTCGGCCGCGCGGATCGAGCCGCCGAGCTCGTCGTCGAGCTCGACGGGGATGTCGGCGATGCGCCGCGCGGGGATGTCGGCGGCGACATCGACCTTGCGGCGCCGGACGATGCCGAGGTCGATGACGGCCTGCCGCGCGGCGGGGAAGAAGCCGGGGTCGAGGGGCGTGAGGCCCGTCGCCTCGAGCTCGGCGAGGAGCTTCGGCGAGGGCTTCTGGCTGCCGCCCCGATCGTCGACGATCCAGCCGAGGTAGAGCCAGATCGCGCGGAAGTCCTCGATCGTGTTGATGAGCGGGGTCCCGGTCAGCGCGATGAAGAGGGCCCGCGCATTCGCCGCCCTGATGCTCCGCGACAGCGCGAGCACGTGCTTCGAACGCTCCGACTTGAGGTTCTTGATGAAGTGCGCCTCGTCGACGACCATCCCCTTGAAGCCGAAGCGCCCGAGCCAGCCGACGTGCCGGTCGAGCACCTCGTAGTTGACGACGATGACATCGGCAAAGGCGTCGACATCATCCCCGTCGCCGTGGACGACCGAGACGCGGCGATTCGGGATCCAGCGCGCGACCTCGCGCGCCCAGTTCGTCTTGACGACGTTCGGCACGACCGCGACGAGCGGGAAGGCGCCGGCGGCCTGGGCCGCGAGGAGCGCCTGCGCCGTCTTCCCGAGCCCCGGCTCGTCGGCGAGGAGGAAGGTGCGGTGCCCCTGCCGCACGCTCTCGACGAAGCGGGACTGGTGCGGCATGAGCTCGAGCTCGCCCGCCGCCTTGAGCGATCCTGCGGGCGGCAGCTCCATCGAGGCCGCCGCGCCGCCCGCCCCGGTCTCGAAGGAGCGGAAGAGGGGCTCCATGAGCTCCCAGTTCGCCAGCCGACCCGTCGTGGCGGGCTTCGGCTCGAGGGCGGCAAGGTCGGGCGCGAGGAAGGGGTTCGCGAGCTGCATCTGCCGCACCGAGGCCGGCAGCACCTGCTTCGCGACCTGAACGTCGACCGGCTTCGGCTCCTCGACGATGATGAGCTCCTCGGGCGAGAGCTCGACCCCCGCGTCCAGGAGCATCCGGCGCCGCATCTCCTTCGCCGCCGGCGTGATCGGCGCGTCCTCCTGCAGCAGGCCGATGAGGCTCGTGTCGCGGGCGGCGGTCTTCGCGAGGATGCCCGCGAGCCCGTCGAGCCGCTTCTGCTCGCCCTGCCGGTCCGCCTCGCTGAGGTCGGGGTCGTGCTTGACACGCTCCTTCTCCTCGCGGAGCAGGAGCGCCGCGACCTGGAACCTCGTCCGGCTCGCGGGCTTGAGCGGGCCCTTCTGCGCGGCCGACTCGACCTCGCGCGCCGCGCGGGCGAGGACGGGGATGACGCCCGCCTCGTCGCCGGGGCGGGCGCGTCGGCGGGTCGAGCCGCCTCGGGATCTCGTCGCCTGGTCGGCGGTGGGTGCCATTGCTGGTCTCCGGATGCCGCTTCGCGCGGCGTAGTTGATGAGGGTCGTGCGGTCGCGGCGGCGAGGCCGCGTCCTGCGTGCGGCCTACGGACCAGACCCGGAGCGAAGAATCCCCCGGTGGTCGCGCGGTCGGCGCGCTACCAGCGATGGTACCCCACTACGCTTCAAGCGTGAGCAATGACGCCGCGATCGACCGATTCCAACGCCTCCTGCGCATTCCGACGATCTCGCGCGCTGAGGCCGAGGAGACGGACTGGGCGGCGTTCGAGCGCTTCCGCGAGTCGGTCCTCGAGTCCTACCCCGCGATCGCCGCGGCGACCGAGCGCGAGCTCATCGACGAGCACACGATGCTCTGGCGGTGGCCCGGCCAGGACCCGGCGCTGCGGCCGGCGATCCTCATGGCCCACCAGGACGTCGTCGATCCCGGCCGCCTCGAGGACTGGCAGCACCCCGCCTTCGCCGCCGATCGCGTCGAGCACGAGGGCGAGGACGTCATCTGGGGCCGGGGCACGATCGACGACAAGGGCTCGCTCGTCGCGCTCCTCGAGGCGGCCGACGCGCTCGCCGCAACCGGGTTCCGGCCGCGGCGGGACGTGTGGTTCGTCTTCGGGCACGACGAGGAGACGCACGGCACGGGCGCGGCGGCGGCCGCAGCGGCGCTCGGCGATCGCGGGGTGCGCCCGGAATTCGTCCTCGACGAGGGCGGCGCGATCGTCGTCGGCTTCCTCCCCGGCGTGACGGGTCGGCTCGCCGCGATCGGCATCACGGAGAAGGGCGGCGCGAACTTCCGGCTCCGCGTCGTCGGCCAGGGCGGGCACTCCTCCGCGCCGCCGCCCGACTCCGCCATCCTCCGGCTGTCCCGCGCGATCGCCCGCATCGATCGGCACCCGTTCCCCGCCAAGCTCACGCCGGCGATGCGCGGCATGTTCCGCGCCGCCGGCGGGGCCGGACGCGGCCCCCTCCCCTGGCTCTACCGTCACGTCGGGCTCACGGGGCCGCTCCTCATCCGGGCGCTCCAGTCGAAGCCCGAGGGCGTCGGGATGACGCGCACGACCCGGGTCGCCACCCGGATCTGGGGCGGGCACGCGCACAACGCGGTGCCCGAGCGCGCCGAGGCGATCATCAACACCCGGATCCTCGCGGGCGAGTCGATCGCGTCGACGCTCGAGCGGCTCCGCGCCGCCGCGGCCGACCCGGCCGTCGAGATCGAGCTCGAGTCGGGTTGGGAGCCCTCGCCGATCGCCCCGACGAGCGGGACGGGCTGGGACCTCCTCGTCGCGACGCTCGCCGATGTTGTGCCGGACGTGACCCCGGCGCCGTACGGGCAGACGGGCGCGACCGACTCCCGCGCATTCACCGGCCTCACCGACGCGATCTACCGCTTCGCGCCCTTCGAGATGTCCGACGAGGAGCGCGCGGCCCTCCACGCCGTCGACGAGCGGATCCGGGTCGGCTCCTGGCTCGCCGGCATCGGCATCTACCGGGAGCTCATCTCCCGCCTCTGATCAGAACTTGCGGCCGGGATTGAGGATGCCGTTCGGGTCGAAGGCGGCTTTGAGCGCGCGCTGGAGCTCGATCCGGCGCGGGTCGAACTGCGCGCGGACCGCCGCGAGCTTCTCGACGCCGACGCCGTGCTCGCCCGTGACGGTGCCGTCGAACTCCGCGGCGAGCTCGAGCATGAAGTCGAGGACCGCCTGCGCCTGCTCCTCCTCGCCGGGGAAGTAGAAGACGACGGGGTGGAGGTTCCCGTCTCCCACATGCCCGCTGATCGACACCTCGACGCCCTGCTCCGCGGCGAAGGCGAGCACCTGCTCGCCGAACTCGCGGAGGAGCGAGCGCGGCACCGCCGCGTCGGAGTGGAGGTGGCCGGGCCGGTAGGCGTTCGTCGCGGGGTTGAGCAGCCGGCGGGCCTTGAGGAGCCGCTCCGTGTCCGCTGGCGTCGCCGCCCGCTCGATCGTCAGCGCGCCGTTCGCGCGGAACGCCGCCTCGAAGCTGTCGAGGTCCTCCTCCGCCCCGATGTGCTCATCCGTGACGGCGACGAGCCACGCCTCGGCGTCCGCGGGGAGGTCGACCTCCGCGGAGAACTCGCGGAGCGCCCGGATCGCGAGCCCGTCAATGAGCTCGAGCGTCGACGGCAGCCGCCTGCCGGCCGCGACCGCGTTCGCCGCGTCGAGCGCGTCGCCGAGGCTCGGGAACGTCGCCGTGACCGCGAGCGCGGGACCCGGCGCGGGGCGCAGGGCGAGCGTCACCTCGGTGATGACCGCGAGCGTCCCCTCCGAGCCGATGATGAGGTCGGTGATGTCGAGCCCCGCGACGTCCTTCGCGGTGCGCGCGCGCGTGTTGAGGATCGAGCCATCCGCGAGGACGACCTCGAGCGAGCGGACCGAGTCGCGCGTGACGCCGTACTTGATGCAGCGCATGCCCCCCGCATTCGTCGACACCGATCCGCCGATCGAGGCGATCTCGACCGAGCCGGGGTCCGGCGGGTAGAAGAGACCCTGCGCGGCGACCTTGTGCTGGAGCTCCTCGATGAGGACGCCCGGCTGGACGACGGCGATGCGCTCGAGCTCGTCGATGATCTCGATGCGGCGCATGCCGGAGAGGTCGAGGAGGATCGAGCCCTCGATCGCGTTCGACGCGCCCGTCACGGAGCTCCTGGAGCCCTGCGGCACGACCGGGGTGCGGGTCTCGTTCGCGATGACGAGGACCTTCGACACCTCCTCCGCGCTGCGGACCCGGACGACCGCGAGCGCGTCGGGCGACCAGGGCTCCTGGCTCTGATCCTGGGCCTGCTCGACGAGGACCTTCGGGTCGGTGACGACGGCCCCGGCTGGCAGGGCGGCGGCGAGGCGGGCGAGGACATCGGCGTTGGTCACGCCGAGAAGCCTAGCCAGCCGCGGGGAGCCCGAGGATCGCCCTCGTCCGCGTCACGTCGTCGCGCATCGCGCCGATCAGCGCGTCGACCGACTCGAAGCGCTCGATGCCGCGCACCCGGTCGACGAACTCGATCGTCAGGCGCCGGCCGTAGAGGTCGAGAGCGGCGTCGAGGAGGAAGGCCTCGACCCGGCGCTCCGCGACGTCGCCGAAGGTCGGGTTGTCGCTCACCGAGATCGCGGCCGGGTGCCGGACGCCGTCGACGACGGCCCAGCCGGCGTAGACGCCATCGGCGGGCACGATGTCGAACTCGCCGAGCCGGAGGTTCGCGGTCGGGAAGCCGAGCTCGCGGCCGCGGGCCTCGCCGTGGACGACGACGCCCCCGACGGTCACGGGCGCGCCGAGCAGCTCGGCGGCGATCCGCACCTCGCCCGCGAGGATCCGCTCGCGGATGCGCGTCGAGGAGACCTTCGCCTGGCCGTCGCCCGGCACGAGCGGCAGCGCGACGACCTCGAAGCCGAGCTCGGCGCCGAGGCTCCTCAGCAGCGGGACATCGCCGTGGCCGCGGCGCCCAAAGAAGAAGTCCTCGCCGACGTAGACGGCCCGCGCGGCGAGGCGGCCGGCGAGCTCGACGCGCGCGAAGTCCTGCGCGGACTGCTCCGCGCGCTCGTGGTCGAAGCGGAGCACGACCGCGAGGTCGACGCCCGTCCGCTCGATGAGCGCCAGGCGGGCCGGGAGGTCGAAGATGCGGCGCGAGGCGGTCGCCGGCCGGACGACCTCGTAGGGGTTGCGGTCGAAGGTGAGGACGACCGACTCGAGGCCGAGCGCCGCGGCCCGCTCGACCGCGCCGCCGATGACCGCCCGGTGCCCCGCGTGGACCCCGTCGAACTTGCCGATCGCGACGACCGAGCCAGCGGAGATGCGCTCGGGGAACGGCTCCTCGACGACCCTCACGCCGCGTCCGGCTCCGCGGCCGGGCGCTCGGTGCGCCAGAGGTAGGCGAGCCCGAGCACGGGCAAGACGAGCGGGATGAAGAGGTAGCCGTAGCCGTACCACGACCACACCGAGTCGTGCGGGAAGAGCCCCGGCGCGACCGCGCTCAGCGTCCCGACCGTGAGGACCCCGAGCAGCTCGAAGCCGACCGCGATCCACGCGACGCGCCGCCAGCCGGGTGTGCCGAGCGCGAGCGCGATCGTCGCGACGATGTAGACGATGCCGGCGACGACCGAGAGCGAATACGCGAGCGGCGCCTCCTCGAACTTCGTGATGAGCTGGAAGGCGGAGCGACCCGTCGCGGCGAGCGCGAGAATCCCGTAGACGACGACGAGCACGCGACCGAAGCCGCGCATTCGGGCACTCGATCCGATGGCGCGGCTGACGGTCTGGCTCACGATGCTCAAGCGTATTGCGCTCAGGCGACCTGGACGAGCCAGATCGTGTGCATCCGGAGCACCATGACCGCGATCGCCATCGCCGCGACGGCGAGGATGACGCTCGACCAGCGGCCGCGCTCGATGAGCGCCCAGAAGACCGCGGCCGGCGGGATGATGAGCGCGGTCACGAGATACATCCAGAACTCGAGGAGGCTCCCTGTCGGGGGGTTCCCGGCGGATGGCGCGATGATCGCGACGACGAGCTGCGCGAGGAGGCCGAGCTCGACGAGCGCGAGCCCGCCGATCATGACGTCGTTGGGCCCCTGCTTCGCGATCGCGAAGCCGATGCAGACAAGGCCGACGACGAGCCCGATGACGATCTGCGTCCAGGTGAACCACTCGATCACGAGACACCATCCTGCACCGGGAAGTTCGTGAGGACCCGGGTGCGCCCGCCCTCGATCGCGACGAGGCCGACGAGCCGGCCGTCGGGCGCGAGCGCCGCGGCGGTCGGCGCATCGGGCGCGCCGAGGGCGAGCCGCTTGCCGTTCGCGAGGTCCGCGGCCTGCTGCGCGTCGAGGCGAAGCACCGTGAACAGCTCGGAGGCGACCTCCGCGGCACCCATGAGACGAATGCGCGGCGCCGGCTCCGTCGCCTCCCGCGCGCGCCACTCCGGCACCGGCTCCGCATCGGCGACGCCGAAGGGACCGACCCGCGTCCGCCGGAGATGCGTGAGGTGGCCGCCGACGCCGAGATCCGCGCCGAGGTCTCGGGCGAGCGCGCGGATGTAGGTGCCCGAGGAGCAGTGCACACGCACGTCGAGGTCAATGACGGCGCCGTGCCGCCGCGTCGCGAGGAGGGCGAACTCGTGGACCGTCACGGGGCGGGCACGGAGCTCGACCTCCTCCCCCGCGCGGACGCGCTCGTGCGCGCGCACGCCGTCGACCTTGATCGCGCTCACGGCGCTTGGCCGCTGCTGGAGCGGCCCCGTGAGCCGGGCGATGCCCGCATCGATCGCCTCGGCTATGACCCCCGAGGCATCGGTCTCGGCGAGGAGCTCGCCGTCGGCGTCGTCGCTGCGCGTGCGCTGACCGAGCCGGATCGTCGCCTCGTAAACCTTGTCGAGGCCGACGAGGTGCGTGAGCAGCCGAGTCGATGGGCCGACGCCGAGGATGAGGAGTCCCGTCGCCATGGGGTCGAGGGTCCCCGCGTGCCCGACCTTCCTCGTGTCGAGCGCGCGCCGCAGCCTCGCGACGGCATCGTGCGAGGTGATCCCCGCGGGCTTGTCGAGGAGCGCGATGCCGTTCCTCGCCCCGTTCGCCTCGCCCACGCATTCAGGCTAGTCGCCGCGCCCGATCACTCCCGCCAGGCGAAGACGCCGGAACGCGAGCCGACCCGGCCCGCGTAAAAGGCCTCGAGCTCGGGGCGGCGGCGGGCCAGCTCCACGGCGTGGCGTCGCAACGTCGCGTCGTACTCGGCAACGCTGTGGATGCCGCCGAGCCCCTCGGCCGAGGCCGCGGAGGCGTCGCGGAATCGCGTCCAGCTCGACCCCGTGCGCGGGCGGGCACCGAGCAGCGCGTCGATCCGTGTCACGGGGTCGCCGTCGTGCTCGACGCTGACGACCGACACCCGCTCGGGGATCGGCGCGGCGTCGATCGGGGAGCCCGCGGCGATGACCGATCGCCAGGCGTACGCGTCGCGATGCGCCGCGAGGTGGGCCGCGAGGATCCCGCCCTGGCTGAAGCCGACGAGCAGGACGGGGTCCTCGGGCCCGACGCCCGCCTGCGCCATCGCCGCGAGCACCCCGCGCTCGGACTGGGTGCGCGCCTCCGGCACGAGCAGGAGCGCGAGATTCGCGTCGAGATCGTTCGTCGCGCCCGCGTCGCCGGCACCGAGCGACCAGTCCTGCGTGCTCGGGAGCGCGACGCGCCAGCGCACGACACCGTCCTCGCCGAGGACCTCGGTGATCTTGACGACCGAGCGGTCGTCACCGCCGAGCCGGTCGACCTCCGCGGCCTCGACGAGCGCGGCTGACGCCGTCCGCGGGGTCGAGACCGCCCGGCGCGGCAGCCGCTCGACTCGTGGCGCCGGCGACCCGATGTCGGAGGTGATGCGCGCGAGCAGCCACGCGCTGACGATCGTCCCAAGGACCGCGAGCGCCGACGCCTCGAGCGGGTGGGCCGCCGCGCCGACGAGCCGTGCCCCGATCGCGAGCGCCCCCGAGCGGAGGAGCAACTCGTGCAGCAGCCCCGCCGCCTCGGCGATCCCCGCCTCAACGTCCCGCGATATGGTGCGGAGCAGCGCCCAGGGGCTGCGTCCGGGGCGCGGGTCTCTCGGGCCGTCGATCCCGGGCGGGGCCTCGACCGCGAGGAGCGAGGAGATCGCTGCCTCCGCGGCATCGTCGCGCAGGCGCTCGGCGGCCAGTCGGGCCTCGTCAGCCGCCGCGAGCCGCTCGGCCGCCGCGGCGCGTCGCGCGGCCGCCAGCTCAGCCCGATGCTCGACCTCGTGCCACTCGGGCGAGCCCGGCAGCGTCCAGAGTGCCTCGGCGCGATTCGCCGCGATCTCGCGCTCGGCGTCCTCGAGCGCGGCGAGCGCGCGTGACCGGTCCGACTCCGCCTCCGCGGCGCGCGCCTGCGCCCGCTCGAGGACCTCGGCGAATCGCTCGAGCACCGCCGCGACCGCGGCCTGGTGCTCCGCGAGCGCACGGAGCCGCGCGGCGAGCCGGAGTCGCGCCGCCCGGACGGCCTCGACCGCGAGCGAGCGGTCCCCGACATGGAGCGCGGCCACCTCCTCGCGGGCGTGCCCCGTGCGCGAGGCGAGGCGTCGCAGCCGCTCCGCGTGGGCGAAGATCGCCGCCGGCTCACCCTCGAACATCGGGCGTGCCCGCGAGCTCGAGATCGGCCGTCTCGAAGGCGCCCGCGACCTCGACGAGATCGCTCGCGAGCCGATCGATGCGTGCCGCGCAATCGAGCCGCATCGCCTCGAGGGCCCAGGCGACCTCGAGCACGCGCCCGGCGAGCCCCGCATGCCCGAGCCGCGGGGCGAGCTCAGCCAGATCCGCGGGCTCCGCGAGCTCATGCAGGGTCGACCTGAGCCGCGCCGACGCCGCCCGCAGCTCGGCCGAGGCGACCCGCAGCCAGTCGTCCATCGCGGCTCAGCCGGCGAACTGCGCGGCGAGACGGCCGTCGACCTCCGCGAGCGTCTGCGCCGCCCGCTCGAGGAACTCCGCCATGGCCTCCATGCCCGAGATCGCCTGGAGCGCCCCCTGCGTGAACTGCTCGTAGGCGTGCTCGAAGGCACTGGAGGCCGCGGTCGTCGTGAAGCCGTCGGCGACGAGCTGCGCGACCACCACGCGGTGGCGCTGCAGCACCTCCGCCACCTCCTCCCGTCCCGCCCGCAGTCGACCCGCGGTCGACTGCATCTGCTCGTAGCTGACATCGAGATCCGTCATGCCCTGTCCCCTCTCCTCCACGCCGGGAGTCGGCCCCGGCGCCGGCCGCGCAGGCGTCTGGCGGCGAGCCACACGGTAGTCAGCGGCTCGCCGCCGACGCCGCCGCGCGGTCCGCGACGGGGATAAGCCCCGCCTCGGCGCCCATGTGGGGGACCTGGATGACGCTCGCGCGACCGCCGTCGACGAGCACCCCGCGACCCGGGGCCCCCGCCCGGAATGGGCGGGGCAGCGACATGCGGAAGAGGGCGTCGCCGTCAGTCCCCGGATCGAGCACGAGCCCACGACGCGGCGAGCGCAGCTCGTGGAGGAGCGCGCCCGCGCCGCTCCACGCGCTGAGCTCGTCCTCGACGACGAGCAGGCCGCCACGGCGCGGCCACTCGCGGGTGAGCTCGACGAGCCGAAGCTCGAGCCCCGTGCCGAGGTATCGCGACACCGACTCGATCATGAGGGCCGGCGCGGCGCCCGTCGCCCACTCGCCCGCGAGCAGCCGCGCGAGGACCTCGCGCACCTCATCCGCGTCGCCATCCGACGCGAACCGCACGACGGGAACCGGGTCGCGGGCGTGCCGGAGCGCGTGCTCGAGCCAGCGCAGCGCATTCGTCCTCCCGCTGCCCGGCGGCCCGGCGACGAGCAGCACCCCGCGGGGCCGGATCGCGAGCGGCCCGGGATCGTCACCGCCGAGCCCCACGACGAGCCGATCGCCGTCCCACGCGGGGAGCGACTCGGCGCGAAGCCGAGTCGGCAGTGCGAGGACCGGCGGCACGGACGGGACGCTGCCACAGAGCTCACTGGCGAGGGCCGCGATCGCCGCGGGCTCCCTCTCCCCCGCGCCGCCGAGGCAGGCCACCTGGGTCTCGAGCCCGTCGACGATCCCCCGCCCGGGGGGCCAGCGCTCCGGCGTCCCCTCGGGGCCGCCGAGCTGGATGCGGCACTGCGTCGCGGCGACGATGCCGCTCGGCACCGCCGCGAGCCGGTCGGCGCTCAATGCGACATGCATCCCGACGGCGCGACCGAGCGCGAGGAGCTCGCGGAAGGACTCGTAGGCGGGTGCGCGGCCGGGCCGGGCCTCCCACTCCTCGCGCCACCCCGGGAACCCGTCGACGAGGAGCAGCGTGAGCGGTCGCTCCCCCTCCCGGCCGCCGATGCGCGCGCCGAGCTCCCCCGCGAGCCGCCGCAGCAGGCGCTGCACGCGCTCGAGGTCATCGCCCGGCACGATCGAGCCCACCTGCGGCAGGCGCTCGAGCCCGCCGAGCGCCCCGCCCGCCGCGTCGATGCCGTGGATCTCGACGGCGCCCGTCCGCGCGGCCGAGATCGCGACGGTGCGCAGCAGGAGCGACTTGCCGGCGCCGCTCGGCCCCGTCACGAGGAGGTGGCCGTCGCGCGCGGGCACGAAGCGAACGACGGGCTGGCGCTGCTCCTCGGGGGCGTCGCTGACGCCGAACGCGATCCCCGCTTCGGGCGGCCCGGCCGGCAGGGCACCGAGGTCGATGACGTGGGGCAGCTCGTCGAGCCAGGGACGCCGGGGCGGCGCGTGGCCGAGCCGGTCGGCGGCCGCCGCGATCGTCGTCACGAGGCGCGCGCGGTCGTCCGTCTCCGCGCGGGGCACGGGGCGGGCCGGCGCCGGTCGCACGCGCCCGAAGGCGAGCGGCGCGACGAGGATCCGTGGCGGCTGCGGACCCACGGGCGTGCGATCGCTCGAGTATGCCGATTGCAGCATGTGGAGCGGACCGGGGCCGGATCGGAGGAATGCGCGACCCGGGCAGGAGCTCTCGATGCGTGCGGCATCCGGTGCGCCGAGCACGTCGACGCTGTCGGCGGCCTCGGCCATGCGGAGCCCGATGCGCAGCGGCGTGTTCGCCTTGATGCCGTCGCGCACGACGCCGGCGGGGCGCTGCGTCGCGAGCACGAGGTGGATGCCGAGCGCTCGGCCGCGCTGCGCGAGGTCGAGCATGCCGTCGAGGAACTCGGGGACCTCGTGGGCGAGCGTCGCGAACTCGTCGACCATGACGACGAGCGCCGGTGGGGCCTGGCCTCTCGCCTCGAGCTCGACGAGCTCGCTCGCGCCGAGGCGGGCGAAATGCTGCTCGCGCCGGCGCAGCTCCGCGCGGAGGCTCGTGAGCACTCGCCGTGCCAGGCGCGGGCCGAGGTCGGTCACGAGGCCGACGCAGTGCGGGAGCCGGACCGTGTCCGCGAAGGCGGCGCCGCCCTTGTAGTCGATGAAGAGGAGGTTGAGCCGGCTCGGGCTGTGCTCGCTCGCGAGGGCAAGCACCCACGAGCGGAGGAACTCGCTCTTGCCCGCACCCGTCGTCCCCGCGACGAGCGCGTGCGGTCCGTGCTCGCGGAGATCGATCCGCACCGGGCCGTCCGCGCCGACCCCGACGATCGCGCCGAGCCCGCGCGGTCCCGCGCTCGGCTGCTCGCCCCACCTCGCGAGCACCTTCCCGGGGCTGTCGAGGAGCTCGGGTCCGAGGACCTCGGCGAGCGTGACCCGCTCGGGCACGCCGGCGCCCCTGACGTCCCGTCGCCCCGCGTCGACGAGCGGGGCGAGTCGCAGCGCGAGCTCCCGCGCAGCCGCCGCGCCGATCGTCTCGGGCTCGACCTCGACGACCGGCCCGCCATCGCGGGGGTCGACGCGCGCCCCGGCGCCGACGAGGAGCACGGGACCGCAGGCCGCGGGGACCTCGCCCCCGGCCGCCGTGACCCAGATGGGGTGGATCGCCTGCGACCGCCCGAGCTCGCAGAGCGCGAGGCGCTCCGTGAGGCCGACGGGCGCCGCCGCGTCGAGCACGACGGCGATGGCCGGCGCGCGCGGGGACCGGCCGTCGCGGCGCAGCTCGGCGAGCCGGAGGAGCGCGCCGACGAGGAGCTCGCCGTCGTCGCGGTCCGCGGCGAGCGCCGGTGCCGCGCCGAGGATCGTCGGCTCCGGCACCGTCTGCGGCAGCCACTTCAGCCAGTCGAGACGCGCCGCCCAGGCCTCACCGACGATCGCCGTGAGGAGCAGTTCCCCGGGCGCGTGGAGGACGGCGAGCTGCGCGAGGAGCGCGTCGAGGATCGGGCCGAGCTCGCCCCGATCGCCCGCGAGGCCGATGCCGCCGCTCGCGGCGAGGTCGCCGAGGAGCGGGAGCCCCGAGAGGCGCTCGAAGTCGTCGCGGAGCGCGGTGAGCCGCGCCGGCGGCGCCGCTGGCAGTTCCAGGCGGATGCGGCTCGGCAGCCTCGCCGTCCCGATCCGCAGCCGGAGGAAGCCGGGGGCATCGGGCCGCCTCGACCAGAGGAGCGGGCCGAGGTCTGCGGTCGCGCGGAGGAGCTCGCCGACACGGGGTGCCGACGCCGCTCGGGTTGCGCGCTCACGCCGCGACGCCTCGGCGAGCTCGGCCTCGAGCTCCGCCACCCTGGCGTCGTATCGCGCGAGCTCCGACCGCCGCGTGCGTCGTCGGCTCAGGCGTCGGCTCACGAGCCCGCCGACGAGCAGGAGGGGCGTCGCGAGCGCGAGGAGCATCGCGGACGGCCGATCGAGCGCGACGGCGAGGACGATCGACAGCAGGAGGGGCGCGAGGATCCCGAGCCAGGGCAGCGGCTCCCGCTCAGGCTCCTCGGGCGGCGACGGCGCGACGAAACGGACCTCCTCCGGCTCGACGACGGGGACGCGCTGGCGGATGATCGGCACGACGCCGACCGATCCCGGCGGCTCGGGGTCGCCGAGCGGTCGGATCGCCACGCGGGTCGTCCCGAGCAGCACCTCGACCGGCTCGCGGATGACGAGCCGGGGGCAGTTCCGTTCGTCGAGCCGCACGCCGTTCGCCGAGCCGAGGTCCCGCAGCTCGCACTCCCCGTCGACGAGGAGACGTGCGTGCCGCGCCGAGACCGTCCGATCCGCGATGACGATGTCGCAGCCCTCGTCCCGCCCGATGAGCCAGGCCCCCGCGGGGAGCGCGTATCGCCGCGGGGCGTCGCCCACGACATCGACGGCGACGCGAGCCGGCCCGCCCGCGTCGCCGGGCGGCGCGAGCGCGACGCAGGCCCCGGCGCGGATCCGGTCGAGCGGCAGCCGCGCGGGCAGCACCTCCCACGCGAGTGCACCTGGCGCGAGATGGCGGAGCGTCGGCGGACGCCGGGACGGCACGCCCCCGAGGGCCGCCGCGAGCTCCCCGATCGTCGCGCCCGGGTCGGCGAGGACGAGCAGGTCGCGTCGCGCGCCCGAGTCCTCCTGGAACGTGAGCACGAGCCGCATGCGACCAAGCTCGCACCGCGACGCCGCCTCCGCGCCCTGGCGCTGACCTACTGTGGAGGAATGCGGATCGGCGTCATCGGTGCAGGAGCCGTCGGCGGGGCGATCGCCGCGCTCCTCGACCGCGCGGGCCACGAGGTCGAGGTCACGGCGCGCGGCGAGCAGCTCGAGGCGATCCGCCTGGACGGCCTGCGGCTCACGGGCGGCTTCGGCGAGCACCTCGCGCGCGTCCCGGCGGGCGAGCGTCTCACGGCCAGGCCGGACCTCGCATTCGTCACGACGAAAGCCCAGGACGCCGCGGGAGCGCTCGAGGCGCACCGGGAGCTCCTCGACGGGGTACCCCTCGTCGTCGCCCAGAACGGGCTCGGCGGCCTCGCCGTCGCGCACCGGATCCTCCCCGCCTCCCCCCTCGTCGGGGCGCTCGCGCGCTTCGCGGCCTCCTACCTCGAGCCCGGGATCGTCACGGTGACGAATGCGCAGCCGACGGTCCTCGGCGCGGGTCCCGGCTGCGACGATGCCCGGCTCGACGCGCTCGCCGCCGCGCTCGCCCCCGCGCTCGATCTCCTCGTCACGCGCGACATCGTCCGGGCCCAGTGGTCGAAGCTCCTTATCAACCACGTCAACGCGCTCCCGGCGATCACGGGGCGCTCGGTGCAGGAGGTCGTCGCGCACCCGGGCCTCCGGCGGGTCATGTCGGCCTCGCTCCGCGAGACCGTGCGGATCGCGCGGCGTGCCGGGGTCCGCTTCGACCCCTTCCTCGGGATCCCAGGGCCGCTCGTCGGCCTCATCGGGCTCGCGCCGCTCGCGCTCGTCGACCGCATCCCCATGACGATCGCGCGCGGCATGGGCGAGGTGCCGAACCCGGCCTCGACCCTCCAGTCGATCCGGCGCGGTCGGCTGACCGAGATCGACTTCATCAATGGCGCCGTCGTCGCGCTCGCGACCGAGCACGGCTGGCGGGCACCCGTCAACGCCGCGCTCGTCGCGCTCGTCCACGAGGTCGAGGACTCGGGACGCTTCCTCGCCCCCGACGAGGTGCTCGCCCGGGTCCCCCGCGAATGACCGAGCCCACCACCGCGAGGAGGCGGAACAGTGCCTCCTCGCGGGCCGCGCACGGGCGGGACCGCCTCCTCGCGGGAGCGGTCGTCGATCGGCGGCTCGCGCCCCGCATCAACGCCTGGTATCGCGCTACCGCCCGCGACTTCCCCTGGCGCGCGCCAGGGACGAGCCCCTGGGCGATCCTCCTCATCGAGGTCATGGCGCAGCAGACGCAGATCGAGCGGGCCGGCGCCGCCTGGGCCGAGTGGCTCGAGCGCTGGCCGGCCCCGGCGGACCTCGCGGCGGCGAGCCCGGCCGAGGTCCTCCGCGCCTGGGACCGCCTCGGCTACCCGCGACGGGCGCTCGCCCTCCACCGCGCGGCGCAGGCAATCGTCGAGCGTCACGGCGGCGAGGTGCCGGCCGATGTCGAGGCGCTCCTCGCACTGCCCGGCATCGGGCCCTACACGGCGGCCGCGGTCGCCGCCTTCGCCTTCGGCATCCGCACGCCCGTCGTCGACACGAATGTGCGGCGCGTGCTCGCGCGGACCGTCCTCGGCATCGCGGGACTCGCGCCGAACGCCCGGCGCGACCTCGAGCTCATGGCGGACGCGCTCCCCGCGACCCCGGCGGCCGCGAGGACCTTCAATGCCGCCGCGATGGAGCTCGGGGCCCTCGTGTGCACGGCCCGCGCGCCAAGCTGCGGCTCGTGCCCCGTCGCGGAGCTCTGCGCCTGGCGAGCGGCGGGCTATCCCGCGCCCGAGGCGGCGCCTCGTCGGCAGCCGCGCTTCGCCGGGAGCGACCGCGAGGCGCGCGGCCTCGTCATGGCCGCCCTCCGCGCGAGCTCCGTGCCGGTGACTCGGGCCGAGCTCGACCGGCTCGTCGCGGAGCCGTCGCGGATTGACCGCGCCCTCGACGGGCTCCTCGCCGACGGCCTCGCCGTGAGCGCCGACGGCGGCTACGCCCTCCCCTGAGGGCGGCTACTCGTCCTCGTCGGGCTCGTCCTCGACGATCTCGCGCGGCTTGACGTACGGGTCGGCGTCGCCCGCGTACTCGGCGTGCTCGGCAAGCCGGTGCACCTCGGCGTCGCGCGCGGCCGCCTCGGCGAGCGCGGCCGAGATCGCCGCCGCGTTCTCGGGGATCGCGTCGGGGATGAACTCGAGCGTCGGGGTCAGCCGGACGCCGAGCTGCCGCCCGACCTCGGAGCGAAGCATCCCCGTCGCGGCCTTGAGCGCCGCGGCGGAGTCGCGCCGCTCCTCCTCGCTGCCGTAGACGGTGTAGAACACCGAGGCGTGCTGGAGGTCGCCCGTGACCCGCACGTCCGTGATCGTCACGAAGCCGAGCCGCGGGTCCCTGAGGCCCTTCTCGAGCCGGCGGGCGACGAGCTCGCGAATGCGGTCGGCCATCTTGGCGACCCGCTCGGGACTGGCCATGTCTTCTCCGATCTACGAACCTCGCACCGGGAGCCCGGTCCGCGCCCGGCGGGCATCTGCCCGAGCGGCGGGTCCCCGCTGGGGGATCCCCGCCGCTCGGCAAGATACCCGCTCTTCAGTGATGAATGCGCGACGCGCGCACCGCGCGAGGCATCAGACGCGCGGCTTCTCCCGCATCTCGATCGTCTCGATCTCGTCGCCGACCTGGATGTCGTTGAACTTGCCGAGGCCGATACCGCACTCGAAGCCCTCGCGGACCTCGGTGACGTCGTCCTTGAAGCGGCGCAGCGACTCGATCGCGAGCCCGTCCGCGAGGACGACGCCGTCGCGGATGACGCGAGCCTTCGCATTCCTCGTGATCGTCCCCGAGCGCACGATGACACCCGCGATATTGCCGACCTTCGAGGAGCGGAAGATCTCGCGGATCTCCGCGACGCCCGACTGGACCTCCTCGAACTCGGGCTTGAGCATGCCCTTGAGCGCCTGCTCGATGTCGTCGATCGCGGAGTAGATGACCGAGTAGAAGCGCACGTCGACGCCCTCGCGGGCGGCGCGCTCGCGGGCCTTGACGTCCGGGCGGACGTTGAAACCGAGGACGATCGCGTCGTCGATCGTCGCGAGGTCGATGTCCGACTCCGTGACGGCGCCGACGCCGCGGTGCAGGATGCGCAGCTGGACCGACTCGTCGATCTCGATCTTGAGGAGCGACTCCTCGAGCGCCTCGACGGCACCCGAGACATCGCCCTTGATGATGAGGTTGAGCGTGTCGACCTTGCCCTTGCCGACCGCGTCGTGGAAGTCCTCGAGGGAGATCCGCTTGCGGCCCTTCGCGAGCTGGGCGTTGCGCTCGACGGCCTCGCGCTTCTCGGCGATCTGCCGGGCAGTGCGGTCGTCCTCCGTGACGATGAAGGAGTCGCCCGCGCGCGGGACGCTCGAGAGGCCCTGCACCTGCACGGGGCGGGACGGGCCCGCCTCGGCGACCGGCTCGCCGTTCTCGTCCTGCATCGCCCGGACACGGCCGTAGGCGGTGCCCGCGACGATCGGGTCGCCGACCCGGAGCGTGCCGGACTGGATGAGGACGGTCGCGACCGAGCCCTGCCCGCGCGTGAGCTTCGCCTCGATCGCGACGCCGCGCGCGTCCTTGTCCGGGTTCGCCCGGAGGTCGAGGCCCGCGTCCGCCGTGAGGAGCACCGCGTCGAGGAGCTCCTGGATGCCGATGCCCTGGAGCGCCGAGACGTCCATGAACATCGTGTCCCCGCCGTACTCCTCCGCGACGAGCCCGAACTCGGTGAGCTGCTGCCGCACCTTCTGCGGGTTCGCGCCCTCCTTGTCGATCTTGTTGACCGCGACGACGATCGGCACGCCGGCGGCCTGCGCGTGGTTGAGCGCCTCGACCGTCTGCGGCATGATGCCGTCGTCCGCGGCGACGACGAGGATCGCGACGTCGGTGACCTGCGCACCGCGGGCGCGCATGGCGGTGAAGGCCTCGTGACCCGGGGTGTCGATGAAGGTGATGAAGCGCTCGACTCCGTCGTGCTCCTTGTGGACCTGGTAGGCGCCGATGTGCTGCGTGATGCCGCCCGCCTCGCCCGCGGCGATGTTCGCGTCGCGGATCGCGTCGAGGAGCTTCGTCTTGCCGTGGTCGACGTGGCCCATAACCGTAACGACCGGGGGCCGCGGGAGCAGCTCGTCGTCGTCCTCCTCCTCGAGCTCGCCCTCGAGGTCGAGGTCGAACTCCGCGAGGAGCTCCTTGTCCTCGTCCTCGGGCGAGACGATCTCGATCCGGTAGCCGAGCTCCTCGCCGAGGATCTCGAAGGTCGCGTCGTCGAGCGACTCCGTCGCCGTCGCCATCTGGCCGAGGTGGAAGAGCGCGGTGACGAGCGAGCCGGGCTGGACCGTGAGGCCGGTCAGGGTCTCGAGCTTGTCGGCGAGGTCCGAGATCGAGGCGCCGCGGCGCATCCGGATGGCCTGGCCGTTGCCGCGCGGCAGCGCGACGCCGCCGAGCGATGGGGCCTCCCGCATCTCGAACTCGGCGCGCTTCGTCCGCTTCGACTTGCGCTGCTTCGACTTGCCGCCGCCACGACCGAAGGCACCCGCCGTGCCGCCGCTCCGACCGCGGCCGCCGCCGGGACGGCCCCCGCCGGGCGCTCCGCCCGGGGCGCCGAAGCCGGGACGTCCGGGCGCGCCGGGACGCCCCGCGCCGCCCGCACCGGGACGGCCGGGACCGCCCGGACGGCCGCCGGGGCGCGCCTGGCCGGGCTGTCCGGGACGGAAGGAGCTCGGCTGCGGCCGCGGGATGCCCGCGCCGCCGCCCGGACGCGGCATGCCCTGCGTCGAGGAGTACGGGTTGTTGCCGGGGCGGGGCGCACCGGGGCGCTGCATGCCCTGCGAGGACGCGAAGGGGTTGTTCCCCGGGCGAGGCGCGCCCGGTCGGGGCGCACCGGGACGAGGGGCGCCCGGCGTCGGCTCAGCACCGCCCTCACGGGCCGCCTGCTGCGCCGCCTGGCGCTCGGCGACCGTCGGCACGTGCGGCGCCGCGGCGGTCTCCTCCGGCTCGGCCGGCGCGGCCGGCTTCGGGGCGGCGGGCTTGGGGGCGGCCGGCTTCGGGGCGGCCTTGGGCGCCGCCTTCGCCGCGGCCTTCGGCTCGGCGTTCGCGGAGCCGAGCTTGCCGTCCTTCTCGAGCGCGGCCTTGAGCCGACGCACGACGGGCGGCACGATCGTCGACGCGGGGCCGCGGACGGTCTCGCCGACCTTCTCGAGGTACTCGAGCGCGACCTTCGTCTCGACGCCGAGCTCGGCGGCGACTTCGTGGACTCGTTGGTTTGCCACAGTTCTCCTGTTCGGGGGCTCGCCCGGAACAGTCGTGGGCAAGCCTTAGTTGATGGGCCTCATTCGGAGCCGCTCATCAGTTGTCCATGGGTGGGTCAGCCTGTTCTTCCGCTGGGGCGAGGCGCTCCGCCTGCCCGATCGTCGCGATCGCCGTGACATCCAGCTCACCGGGCGACCTGAGCGCCCGCACGAATGCGCGCCTCCGGACCGCCGCGGTGACGCAATCCTGGTCCCGGTGCACCCAGGCCCCCCTGCCTGGCAGGATCGCACCGGGGTCCGGCACCACAATCCCGTCGCGCTCCACCACCCGCAGCAGCAGGCCTCTGGCGTCACGCCGACGGCATCCGATGCACGTCCTCGCGGGGACCATTCTAGTCCCGTCCTCACGACTCCATGACCGAGTCGGGCTGGATGTCGATCTTCGCACCGGTGAGCTTCGCCGCGAGCCGCGCATTCTGCCCCTCCTTGCCGATCGCGAGTGAGAGCTGGTAGTCGGGCACGAGCGCGCGCACCGCCTTCGTCGACTGGTCGATGATGAAGGCCTCGCTCACCTTGGCGGGGCTCAGCGCGTTCGCGACGAACTCGGCGAGGTCGGCGGAGTAGTCGACGATGTCGATCTTCTCGGCGCCGAGCTCGGCCTGGACGGCGCGGACCCGGGCGCCGAGCTCGCCGATGCAGGCGCCCTTCGCGTTGATGCCGGGCTCGGTCGCGCGGACCGCGATCTTCGTCCGGTGGCCGGCCTCGCGGGCGATCGAGGTGATCTCGACGAGCCCCTGCGCGATCTCCGGCACCTCGAGCGCGAAGAGCTTGCGGACGAGACCCGGGTGCGTCCGGGAGAGCGTGATCGACGGACCCTTGGGGCCACGCGAGGCGCTCGTCACGAATGCGCGGAGTCGCTTCCCGTGACTGTAGTCCTCGCCCGGGACCTGCTCCTCCGGCGGCATGACGCCCTCGATCTGCCCGAGCCGGATGTGGACCATGCGCGGGTTCGGGCCCTGCTGGATCTCGCCGGCGACGATGTCGCCCTCCTTGCCCTTGAACTCGCCGAGCACCCGCTCGTCGCCGATGTCGCGCATCCGCTGCACGATGACCTGCTTCGCCGCAGCCGCCGCGATCCGGCCGAACTCCTCCGCGTGCTCCTCCTCGACCCAGCCGAGGATCTCACCCGAGGGTGCCTCGTCGGTCGGCTCGCCGCGCTCGGGGGTCAGGATCCGGACATGGCCGCTGCGCGGGTCGATCTCGACGCGCGCCTTCTCCTCGGCGGGGTGCCGATGCTCGAGCTGGCCCGTGTGCCGCAGGTACGCGGAGAGGATCGCCTGCTCGACGATGCCGAGCAGCTCCTCGAAGGGGATCTCCCGCTCTAGTGCCACATCGCGAAGATTGCGGATCTCGATGTCCATTGGAGTCTCCTGCTGTTCAGTTGGCGGGCTGCTGCGCGCTCGGCCGCTCGAGGCGGCGATCGGCAGTCAAGGCTACCCGTTCGGGACCGATATTGTGTGAGTGTGCGCAAGTCGATCGTCTTTGCGCTCATCGCTGCAATCGCGCTCGGCTTCGTGGTCCTCGGCCTCAGCGCACTGCACCTGATCAACGGCGACGAGGGTGAGACGGCCACGCTCGAGATCGCCTCGCTGCCCGCCGATCGCTACTCCTCCCGCGGCATCCTCCCGCTCGAGATCGACGCCGAGCTCGGGGCGATCGAGGTCTACCTCGTCGAGCCGGATGGCTCGCTCCTCCCGCCCCCGCAGGGCGCGAGGCAGGAGATCTGGGAGCTGGCCGTCCGGATCATGACCCTCGACGACGCGACGAGCCTCATCGAGCGATACAAGGTCGCCAACAGCGCGGCATCGACCCGCACCGCCTGGGTCGTCGAGCGGCCGCAGGGTGAGGACGACTGGTCGCTCGGCGTCAACCTCGCGACGACGACCGACCCGGTACAGCTCGCGGCGACGCTCGTCCACGAGTACGCGCACCTCGTCTCGCTCCGCGGCTCGCAGGTCGTCGCGAGCGGTGCCCACTGCACGACGGTCGAGCTCCCCGAGGGCTGCGCGCTCCCCGGCAGCTACCTCGACGCCTTCGCCCACGCATTCTGGGCCGACTACGGCGACGAGGCGCCATCCGCGGCGAACTCCGACGCGGGGGTCGCGCGCGCGTTCTTCGCGAGTCGGCCGGGCGACTTCGTCTCGGAGTATGCCGCGATGAACGTCACGGAGGACTTCGCGGAGTCGTTCGCCGCCTATGTCCACACGGACGTCGTCCCGCACGGCCCGGGCTTCGCGGCGAAGATCGCCTTCTTCGACCGCTTCGAGGAGATGGCGGGCATGCGCGATCGCATCCGCGCCGAGCTCGGCGACGCGCTCGGCCGCTACCGGCTCGGCTGAGTCGCGGCGCGGAACCCGGCGCGGAGCGCCTCGGCCGCCTCGGCGAGCGGGACCCGGTCGCGCTGACCGGACCGCCGGTCCCAGAGCTCGACGACCCCTTCGGCGACCCCCTTGCCGACGATGACGATGCTCGGCACCCCGAGGAGCTCGGCGTCGGCGAATTTGACGCCGGGACGCTCGTCGCGGTCGTCGTAGAGCACGTCGAGGCCCGACTCGCTCAGCTCGGCGCCGAGCGCCGCGGCCGCCTCGAGGATCGCCTCGTCCTTGCCCGCGGCGACGATCTCGACGTCGTAGGGCGCGACGGCCCGCGGCCAGAGCAGCCCCTTCTCGTCGTGCGTCGTCTCGGCGATCGCGGCGAGGATGCGCGTCACGCCGATGCCGTAGGAGCCCATCGTGACCGTGACGAGCTTGCCGTCCCGGTCCAGGACCTTGAGCCCAAGCGCCTCGGCGTACTTGCGGCCGAGCTGGAAGACGTGGCCGATCTCCATGCCCTTCGCGATGCGCACGGGGGTGCCGTCGACGGCGAGATCGCCCGCTCGGACCTCCCCGATCTCCGCGGTGCCGTCGGCCGCGAAGTCGCGGCCCGCGACGAGGCCGAAGACGTGGCGTCCAGGCTCGTTCGCGCCCGTGACCCACTCGGAGCCGACGACGACCTGCGGGTCGAGGAGGTAGCGGATGCCGGTCGAGCCGGCCTCGCCGAGGACGGGCCCGGCCTCGCTCCACGGGCCGATGTAGCCCTTGACGAGACCGGGATGCGCGGCGAAGTCCGCCTCGGTCGCGGGCTCGACGCCGTTGGGGCTGAAGGCCGCCTCCGCGCGCTTCATGTCGACCTCGCGGTCGCCCGGCAGCCCGACGACGACGAGCTCGCGCTCGCCGGCCGGCGACACGAGCGCGAGGACGACGTTCTTCAGGGTGTCCGCCGCGGTCCACGCTCGCCCGTCCTCCCGCGGGTGCCGCGCATTCGCGAGCTCGACGAGGCTCTCGATGGTCGGCGTGTCGGGGGTGTCATGGACGACCGCGGCGGGGAGGCCCTCGATCGGCCGGGCGGTCGGCGCGAGGCTCCGGAAGGCCTCGACGTTCGCCGCGTAGCCCGCCTCGGACAGGACGAAGCTGTCCTCGCCGATCTCCGTAGGCAGGAGGAACTCCTCCGAGCGGGAGCCGCCCATCGCGCCCGCGTGCGCGCTGACGATGACGTAGTCGAGCCCGAGGCGGCGGTAGATCCGCTCGTAGGCGTCGCGCTGCGCCTGGTAGCTCGCGTCGAGCCCCGCGTCGTCGACGTCGAAGGAGTACGCGTCCTTCATCGTGGACTCGCGACCCCGCAGGAGGCCGGCGCGCGGCCGCGCCTCGTCCCGGTACTTGTCCTGGATCTGGTAGATCGTCAGGGGCAGGTCCTTGTAGCTCGAGGCGAGGTCCTTGACGAGGAGGGTGAAGACCTCCTCGTGCGTCGGGGCGAGGAGGTAGTCGGCGCCCTTCCGGTCCTGAAGCCGGAAGAGTGTCTCGCCGTACTCGGTCCAGCGGCCCGTCGCCTCGTAGGGCTCGCGCGGCAGGAGCGCCGGGAAGTGGACCTCCTGCGCGCCGGCCGCCGCCATCTCCTCCCGGATGACCTGCTCGATCCGGCCGCGGACCTTGAGGCCGAGCGGCAGCCAGGCGAAGACGCCGGGGGCCTGCCGACGGATGTAGCCGGCGCGGACGAGGAGCTTGTGGCTGTCGACCTCGGCGTCGGCGGGGTCCTCGCGGAGCGTGCGGACGAAGAGCTGCGAGTAGCGGGTGAGCACCCGTCAATCGTAGTTCCGGGCGCCGACGGGGCGGACGCCACGGGGAGGAATGCGCGGGGCCGCGCTCAGCGGTGACGTCGCCCGAGCCGCAGCAGCCCGCGGATCGCGAGCCCCGCGACGAGGCTCCAGAACGCGGCGCTGACTCCGAGCACGGCGATGCCGGAGGCGGCGACGAGGAAGGCCGCGACCGCCGGCAGCCGGTCCTCGGGCTCGACGAGCGCCTGCTGCACGGCCGTGCCGAAGGTCGTCAGGAGCGCGAGGCCGGCGACGGCCGCGATGATGCCCGCGGGTGCGAGGCCGACGAGCGCGGCGAACGCCGCTGCCGAGACGCCGAAGACGACCGTGACGATGCCGGAGGTGAGCCCGGCGATCCAGCGCCGCCGGAGGTCTGGCCCCGCCTCGTCGCCCGCGGCGAGCGCGGCGCTGATCGCCGCGAGGTTGAGCGCGTGCGCGCCCGCGGCCGCGCCGAGCATCGTCCCCGCGCCCGTCAGGAGCATCGTCGCGCGCCACGGCGGCTCGTATCCGTAGTTGCGGAGGACCGCGACGCCCGGCACGTTCTGCGAGGCCATCGTGACGAGCCAGAGCGGCACGGCGAGGCCGATCGCCGCGGCGGGGGTGAAGGCGGGGGCCGTGAGCTCGAGGACGGGCGCGAACCGGGCGGCGTCGACCGCCGTGCCTCGCACGGCGAGGTCGACGACAATGACGATCGCGGCGACGAGGAAGGCGAGTGGCACGGCCCAGCGCGGCACGAGCCGCACGGCGACGAGCCAGGTGACGACGACGGGGGCGACGGCGAGCGGGTTGTCGGCGAGGCCGAGGACGGGTCCGAGGCAGAGCGGGAAGAGGACGCCCGCGAGCATCGCCTGCGCGATCGTCGTGGGGATCGCGGCGATGAGGCGGCCGAGGGCGGGGATGAAGCCCGTGAGCGCGATGAGCGCGCCGGTGAGGAGGAACGCCCCGACGGCGGCGGGCCACCCGCCCTCGACGATCCCGGTCGCGGCGAGGAGCGCGGCGCCGGGCGTCGACCAGACGATCGTCACGGGCATCCGGGTCCAGCTCGACATGAGGATCGTGCCGAGGCCCATGAGGACGCTCACCGCGAGGAGCCCGCTCGCCGCCTGCTCGGCCGTCGCGCCGACCCCCTCGAGTCCGGCGAGGACGACGGTGAATGCGGAGGTGAAGCCGACGAGCGCGGTGACGACGCCCGCGGTGATCGGCCGGGCGAGCCCGCCGCGCGGCGTCGTCGCGTCGGGCTGCATCGCGTCAGCATAGTGCGGCGCCGCGGCGCGTGATCCGGCGCCGCGGCACGCGGGCTACTCCGCGAGGATGAGGTAGAGCGCCTTGCGCACCTCGTCGAGCTTCGCGGCGGCCTGCGTCAGCTGGCTGTCGGTCGCGCCGTGCCGGTACTGGCCGAGGACCTGCATGAGGCGCCCGGCGCTGTCCCACATCGCTCGGGTCGCGTCGCTCGGCCGCTCGGCCCGCGCCCAGCCGGCGAGCGTCTCGGCGTGCTCCTCGGCGTAGGCCCGGCCCTCGTCGCTGAGGCGGTAGACGGTCCCCCGGCCGGCGCCGTCGGGCTCGATGAGGCCCTCGTCGACGAGCTGCTGGAGCGTCGGGTAGACGGAGCCGGGGCTCGGGGTCCACGCGCCCTCGGTCGCCTCGCCGATCGCGCGCATGATGCCGTAGCCGTTCGTCTCGCGCGTCTCGGGCGCGCTGAGGATCGCAAGGATCGCGATCCGGATATCGCCCTTCGCGCGGCGTCGGCGCGGCCCGCCGTGCATGGGGTGGCGGCCGGCGGGGCCGCCCATGAAGGGGCCGAAGCCGTGCTCGTACCCCTCGTGGCGGTGGCGCGTCGCCTCGCCGAGGCGGCGGTTGCGGCCGCGCTTGCCGCGGCCCTTGTGGTCGTGGTGGTTCGGGTAGTCGGTCGTCATGGCGGACGTCCTCTCGGGTTCGGGGCCTGCGATCGCGCATTCCTGATGCATCGCAGAACTATCGTGATGCATCTACGATATATCGTTACAGAAGTTCGCGCAAGATCTCCGCCCCGAAAGGGCCGACGGACCTCGCTCAGGCGGTGACGACCTCGGGGGCGCCGAGCGGCGCGTCGGGCCCCGCCTCGGCGGCGATGCGCTGCGCCTCGGCGATGAGGGTCGCGACGATCTCCGACTCCGGGACGGTCTTGATGACCTCGCCCTTGACGAAGATCTGCCCCTTGCCGTTGCCCGAGGCGACGCCGAGGTCGGCCTCGCGCGCCTCCCCCGGGCCGTTGACGACGCAGCCCATGACGGCGACCCGCAGCGGGACCGTGACGTCCTTGAGACCCGCGGTGACCTCGTCGGCGAGCGTGTAGACGTCGACCTGGGCGCGACCGCAGGAGGGGCAGGAGACGATCTCGAGGCGGCGCTCGCGGAGGTTCAGCGACTGCAGGATCTGGAGGCCGACCTTGACCTCCTCCTCCGGCGGGGCGCTCAGCGAGACGCGGATCGTGTCGCCGATGCCCTCGGACAGGAGGATGCCGAATGCGGTGGCCGACTTGATCGTGCCCTGGAAGGCGGGACCGGCCTCGGTGACGCCGAGGTGGAGCGGCCAGTCGCCGCGCTCGGCGAGCAGCCGGTACGCCTTGACCATGACGACGGGGTCGTTGTGCTTGACCGAGATCTTGAAGTCGTGGAAGTCGTGCTCCTCGAAGAGCGACGCCTCCCACACCGCCGATTCGACGAGCGCCTCGGGCGTCGCCTTGCCGTACTTCTCGAGGAGCCGCTTGTCGAGCGAGCCCGCGTTGACGCCGATCCTGAGGCTCACACCGGCCGCCTTCGCCGCCGCAGCGATCTCGCCGACCTTGTCATCGAACTGCTTGATGTTGCCCGGGTTGACCCGCACGGCCGCGCAGCCCGCGTCGATCGCCTGGAAGACGTACTTCGGCTGGAAGTGGATATCGGCGATGACCGGGATCTGCGACTTCTTCGCGATGATGTGGAGGACATCGGCGTCGTCCTGGCTCGGCACCGCGACGCGGACGATGTCGCAACCCGTGGCCGTGAGCGCCGCGATCTGCTGGAGCGTGCCGTTGATGTCCGTCGTCTTCGTCGTCGTCATCGACTGCACCGAGATGGGCGCGTCGCCGCCGACGAGGACCTTGCCGACCCGGATCTGTCGAGAGACCCGGCGCGGGCTCAGGGTCTGGGGCGCCTCCTTCGCACGCGGGAGGCCGAGATTGACGGCTGGCACCTCACGAGTCTACGGCGCGCGACCTGGGCCCAGCTGAGCCGAAACCGTGCGATCCGCTTCGTCGAAGCGGACGAGCTACGGCGCGCCTTCGAGGATTGGCATCCCGAGAAGGCCGGCTCAGCGGCCGTCGGTGAGCGGCGGTTCGGTCGCCGCGACGACCTCGTCCCAGGTGACCCCCGGGGCGAGCTCGCGGAGGACGAGGCCGTCCGGCGTCACGTCGATGACGGCGAGATCGGTGATGATCCGGTCGACGACGCCCTTGCCGGTCAGCGGCAGCGCGCATTCCTCGACGATCTTCGCGGAGCCGTCCTTCGCGACGTGCTCCATGAGGACGATGACCTTGCGGGCGCCGTGGACGAGGTCCATCGCGCCGCCGGGGCCCTTGACCATCTTGCCGGGGATCATCCAGTTCGCGAGGTCGCCGGCCGCGGACACCTGCATCGCCCCGAGGACCGCGGCGTCGATCTTGCCGCCGCGGATCATGCCGAAGCTCGTCGCCGAGTCGAAGAATGCGGCGCCCGGCAGCACCGTGACCGTCTCCTTCCCCGCGTTGATGAGGTCCGGGTCGACGGCGTCCTCCGTCGGGTACGGGCCGACGCCGAGGATGCCGTTCTCCGACTGGAGGACGACCGTGACGCCCTCGGGGAGGAAGTTCGGGATGAGGGTCGGCAGGCCGATCCCGAGGTTGACGTACGCGCCGTCCGGCAGCTCGCGGGCCGCCCGGGCAGCCATCTCCTCACGACTCAGCGCCATCATGCGCCTTCCTGGCGGACTGTCCGCCGCTCGATCCGCTTCTCGATGTCGGGGCCGACCTCGAGCACCCGGTGGACGTAGACGCCCGGGAGGTGTACCTGGTCCGGGTCGATCTCGCCCGCCTCGACGAGGCGCTCGACCTGCACGATGACCGTGCGGCCGGCCTGCGCCGCGAGCGGGGCGAACTGGCGGGTCGCCTTGTTGAAGACAAGGTTGCCGTGGCGGTCGGCGAGCTTCGCATGGAGCAGCGCGTAGTCCGTCGTGATCGACTCCTCGAGGACGTACTCGGCGCCGCCGAACTCGCGGACCTCCTTCGCCGGAGAGGCGATCGCGACCGCACCGTCGGGCGTGTGCCGGACCGGCAGCCCGCCCTCGGCGACCTGCGTGCCGACGCCCGTCCGCGTGTAGAACGCCGCGATCCCGGCGCCGCCCGCGCGGAGCTTCTCGGCGAGCGTCCCTTGCGGGGTCAGGACGAGGTCGAGCCCGCCCGTCAGATACCGGCGCTCGAACTCCTTGTTCTCCCCAACATATGAGGAGGTCATGCGGCGGATCCGCCCCGCGGCGAGGAGGAGGCCGAGGCCCCAGTCGTCGACCCCGCAGTTGTTCGACACGATGTCGAGCTCATCGGCGCCCTGCTCGAGCAGCGCCTCGATGAGCGCCATCGGCGCCCCCGAGAGCCCGAAGCCGCCGACCGCGATCGAGGCACCCGACGGGATATCGGCCACCGCCTCCGCGGCCGTTGACACGGTCTTGTCGATCGCCATCATGCCCCTTCCGTGCGCGGCGTCCCCGCCGCCTGTCCGAGTGTGTCCTGCGGCGCATACACCGCGAGCGCGAGCGCGAGCATCGAGTAGTAGCCGACGAGCCACACGAGCTCGGCGACGGCGCGGTCCCCGAGCGCCTCGGTCGCCCGCGCATAGGCCTCATCGCCGAGCCGACTCTCCGCGAGCAACTCCGCGACCGTGCGCAGCGCGACCCCGTCGGGCCCCTCGATCCCGCTCGGCAGGCCACCCGCCCGGATCTCGTCGAGCTGATCGAGCTCGAGCCCCGCCTGCACGGCGAGCCCGACGTGCGCGAGCCACTCGAAGCCGCTGTCGCGCGCGACCGCGACAAGCAGGATCGAGGTCTCCCGGACGAGCGGGCTCAGCCCGCTCCGGTAACGCAGCGCCGCACCGACCGACTGGACGGCCTCCCCGATCGCCGGGGCGATCGTCATCGGACCGAACGGACCGATGAGCTCCCCCGCCGGGCCGAGGAACGGCGAGCTGCCGGACTGCGAGGCGCGCGGGCCGCTCACGATGAGGTCGTAGAGCGCCTGCTGCTCGGGATCGAGCTCCTCGCGCGGCCGCGAGACGAATCTCGGCCGCGCATCGCCCTCGGACGCAGTCATCGCATTCCTCCCGGCTATTCGACGTCGGGTGTGCCGTAGAGGTTGAACTCCGGCGGGGTCTTGAGCCCCCAGCCCGGCTTCTGCTGCCAGTGCTCCATCGTCCAGACGTAGGGCTCGCTCGAGGGATCGAACCACAGGTAGCCCATGTGAGCAACCTCGATGCGGTTGCCGCCCGGCTCACGCGTGTAGAGGTAGAAGCCCTGGATCGCCGTGTGCTTCGACGGACCGACCTCGATGTAGACCTGGGCATCCGACATGATGTCCGCCGCGCGCAGCACCTCCTCGCGGTTGTCGACGAGGTAGGCGAAGTGGTGCAGGCGCCCGCGACCGGTCTTCGAGTTGTCCTGCGTGTAGATGAGCTCGTGGCCCTGGATCGTCGAGCTCATCCAGGCGCCGACCTCGCCGACGCCGTCCGGCTGGAGGATGATCTCGTAGGTCCGGAGGTTGAAGCCGTCCTCCCAGAACCGCCGCGCCGCCTTGACGTCGCGGGCGAGCAGGTTGACGTGGTCGACGTGACGGACGTTGGCGCCCCGACCGACGTAGCGCTGGAAGTTCGTCGGGAGCGCGGGCCGCTTCCCCTCCGGCGCGACGTAGTTCTCCGTCTCCCAGTACAGGCGGAAGTTGTGGCCATCCGGGTCCTGGAACTCGTACATCGGCCCCGTCGCGAACTCGCCCTCGACCCAGCGGCCGGCGTGGCCGTTCGCCTCGAGCCACTCGACGCGGCGCTTCAGGCCCGCCGAGCTCTTCGTCCGCCACGAGACGTACTCGAGGCCCGCCTGCTCGGCCGCGGTGATCTTGAGGCCCCAGACCTCGTAATCGCCGAAGCTGCGCAGGTAGACGCTGTCGCCGTCCTCATGGACGACATCCATGCCCATGAGGTTGACGAAGTAGTCGAGCGTCTCGGCCGGGGTCGGCGTGAGGATCCCGTGGTGGCCGAGGTGGGCGAGGTCCATGCCGCGGTCGTTGTCGATCATGATGCTGCTCCTTGGCTTGAGACGGTGGCGCCTCCCAGGGGCGCCGGTGCGAGGGACTCGTCGCGGAAGACGGGGCTCGTCACGCGCTCGGCGATCCACCAGCGCCCATCGACCCGCGTGTAGCGGTCGGCGAAGTCGGCGACCTGGAAGACCGGGACGCGGCTCGGTGACGACTCGTTCGTCGCGAAGGTGTGCCAGGTGCTCATCCCGGTTGCCGAATGCGCGTCGATCGCGGTGAGGATGAGGCTGCTCAGTCCGTGGCGCGTCACCCGGTGAACGCCAGGGGTCACCCGGGACTCGAACCAGGCGATGAGCGGCTCGACGCCCGTCACGTCCGTGCCATTCGTACTCACGTAGTGCGCCTCGGGGACGAAGACCTCGCGGAGGGCGCCGTAGTCGTGCCGGTCCACCGCGAAGGCGAACCGCGCATTCAGCTCCTGGATCTCCAGCCGGTCCTCGACCGTCAGCACGCTCATCAGGCGCGCTGCTCGACCGGGTTCGAGAGCGTGCCGATCCGCTCGATCGAGACCTCGATGACGCCGCCGAGCTTCGTGAGGTCGACGTTCTGGACCGCGCCGCCCGTCGCCGACTTCTTGAGCGCCGTCCCCATCGCGATGAGGTCACCAGCCTCGAGGGTCATGAAGCCCGAGGCGAAGGAGACGACCTCGGCGACGCTGAAGCGGAGGTTCGCCGTGTTGTCGTCCGTGACGAGCCGGCCGTCGTGCGTGCAGGTGATCTGCAGCGTGTGCGGGTCGGGGATGTCATCGGTCGTCACGACCCAGGGGCCGATCGGCCCGAAGGTGTCCGAGCCCTTGTAGCGCGCCGGGTAGGAGACCCAGCTGTCGACGTAGCGGATGCCGTCCGGGGACTCGGGGTCCGGGTGGATCGCCCGGTAGTGGAACGTGTCGGCGTCGCGCATCGTCGGCGAGGTGAGGTCGTTGATGATCGTGTAGCCGAAGACGTGGTCGTAGGCCTGCTCGACGGGGATGTCCGCACCGCCCTTGCCGACGACGACGACGAGCTCGGGCTCGGGGTGCACCCGACCGTACTTCTCCTTCGTGATGATCGCGCGGCCGTGCCCGATGAGCGAGGAGCTCGGCTTGACGAACATCGCCGGGGTGTCCGGGCCGCGCATGATGCGGTCGGGGTTCGCCGAGTTGTTGAGCGCGACGCAGAGGACCTTGCCCGGGCGGCGCACCGGCGGGAGCCAGGCGGCATCCGCGATGCGCACGCGTGCGCCCGTCGCGAGCGCGGCCTCAACGGCCGCCGCCCGCTCGGCGGTGGATGCCGCGATGAGCGCGTCGATGTCGTGGTACGGGCTCGCGAGCAGCGCCGCCTCGTCGTCGGACACGGCGACGATCGCCGCGGGGGCCCCATCGTGCTCGATCGTTCCCAGCTTCATGACTCCGCCTTCCACGGCCGGACACCCTTGCCCGAGCCCTCGACTCATCCTCTCAGCCCCCGCGAGAGCGGGAGACCGAAGCCACACAGATATTTCCTCCGAGCCTCCACAGTTGAATCGAGGTGTTGCCGCGCGCGGGAACGGCTACGGCCGCGCCACCCCCCGAGGGGACGGCGCGGCCGTAGCGGAATCGTCTCGGCGCTCGCTAGACGGTGATGACCTTCGGGGCAGCGACGGCCTTGAGGCCGGCGACGCCGAACTCCTGGCCGTAGCCCGAGCCCTTGACCCCGCCGAAGGGGACCATGGGGTTGAGCGTGCCGTGCTGGTTGATCCAGACCGTGCCGGACTCGATGCGCTTGGCGACCTTGAGGGCGCGCTCCTTGTCGCCCCACACCGAGGCGCCGAGGCCCGCCTCCGAGTCGTTCGCCCGCTTGATGACGTCCTCGATGTCGCGGTACTTGATGATCGGCAGGACCGGGCCGAACTGCTCCTCGTCGACGAGCGGCGCACCGTCCTTGATGTTCGACACGAGCGTGACCTGGAAGAAGTGCGGTCCGAGCGACGGCAGGGGCTTGCCACCCGTCACGATCCGAGCGCCGCGCTTCTTCGCGTCCTTGACGAGCTTCGAGACGATCTCGAACTGCTGCTTCGTCGTGAGCGGACCGAACTCGCTGTCCTCGTCGAGGCCGGGGCCGACGACCGCATTCTCCGCGAGCTTCTTGAGTTCCTTGACGAGGTCGTCGTGGACCGACTCGTGGACGTAGAGCCGCTTGAGGGCGGCGCAGGTCTGACCGGTGTTGATGAACGCGCCGCCGAAGATCGCGGGGGCGAGCGCCTTGACGTCCGCGCCCGGCAGGACGATCCCCGGGTCGTTGCCGCCGAGCTCGAGCGTGATCCGCGCGAGGTTGTTCGCCGACGCCTTGACGATCTCGCGACCGGTGCGAGTGGACCCCGTGAACATGAGCTTCGCGATGTGCTTGTGCTTCGCGAGCGCCGAGCCGACCTCGCGGCCGCCGGAGATCCCGATGAGGACGTCCTTCGGCAGGTGACGGTTCATGAGCTCGATGACCGCGAGGACGCTGAGCGGCGTGTACTCGCTCGGCTTCGCGACGACCGTGTTGCCCATCCGCAGCGCGGGCGCGATCTGCCAGATCGCGATGAGCGCCGGCCAGTTCCACGGGCTGATCGCGCCGACGACGCCGAGCGGCTCGTAGTGGACCTCGGAGCGCGACTCGCCCGCCTCGAAGACGACCTCCGGCTCGAGCGGCGTGTTCGCCGCGGTGCGGATCCACACCGCGCAGCCGCCCGCCTCGAACCGCGCGCCCATGCCGCTCAGCGGCTTGCCCTGCTCCTGCGCGATGATGCGCGCAAGCTCCTCGGCGTGCGCCTCGACTTCGTCCGCGGCCTTGTTGAGGACCGCGGAGCGCTGCGCGTGGCTGAGCTCGGCCCAGGCGACCTGCGCCTTGCGGGCCCGCTTGACCGCCTTGTTCAGGTCGTCGACGTCGCTCTCGCGGACGTAGGCGAAGGTCTTCCCGGTCGCCGCGTCGGGGACGGCCCGCGCCTTCTTCGACTTCGCGGACACCGTGATGTCATCGAGCAGCGGGTTCTTCTGCTTGGCCATGATTGCTCCGATCCTCTTCGATCCGGTTCGAGACTACTTCGCCTCCCACGCCTGGTAGGCGCGGGAGTGGTCGACGTTGCCGAGCGCCTCGAGGGCGGTCTCCCACTGGGAGGTCGCGGTCTCGACGATCGGCGAGTTGAGGCCGAGCGAGCGGGTCAGCTCGCGGGCGATCCGCAGATCCTTCGTGATGAGCGGGAGCGCGAAGCCCGAGGACCACTGCTCCCCGACGACGTGCGGGCCGAAGACGTTGAGCGAGGAGAAGGTCTGCCCCGTCGAGGTGTTGATGATCTCGACCATGAGCGCGCGGTCGAGACCCGCCTTCTCCCCCGCGATGAGCGCCTCCGAGGTCGCGGCGAAGGCCGCGCCGGCGATGAAGTTGTTGAGCGCCTTCATCGCGTCGCCCGTCCCAAGCTTCCCCGTCCGGTAGATCCCGCGGCTCATCGTCTCGATGACCGGGATCGCTCGCTGCGCCGCGGCCTCGTCGTCCGCGCCGAGCATGATCGTCAGCGTGCCGTCGACCGCGCGCGGCTGGCCGCCCGAGACCGGCGCGTCGACGAGGTGGACACCGTGCGCGGCGAGCAGGCGGCCCGTCTCGACCGTCTCCGTCGGGTCCGAGGAGCTCATGTCGGCGATGACGGTGCCCGGCTTGAACGGGATCTTGAGCGAGCCGTCCTCGTTCACGAAGACCGAGCGCACGATCGCGCTCGTCGGCAGCATCGTCACGATGATCGACGCCTCGGCGAGGTCCCTCGGATCGGCGACCGCACGGCCACCGACCTCGGCCGCGTGCTTGGCGGCGACGCCCTCCATCGCGTCGTAGAGCAGGACGTCATAGCCGCCCTTGATGACGTTCGCCGACATGGGATTGCCCATGACGCCGAGACCGACGAATCCGACGAGTTCCTTCTCGCTCATTGCGGTGCTCCTGCTTCCTACTTCTTCGACTTCTTCTTCTCGGACTTCTTGTCCTTGTCCTTCTTCTTCACCGCCGCGCGGGTCCGCTCGGCCTCGCCATCGAGCTCTGGCCCGATGCCGAGATCGGCGAAGACCTCGGTGAGTGCGCGGGTGCCCTCGACGCCGGCGGGCACGCCACAGTAGTGGAGTGCGTGCAGCACGATCTCGCGGAGCTCGACCGGGCTGACGCCGTTCGCGATGGCGCCGCGCGCGTGGACGCGCATCTCGTGGACGCGACCATTGGCGACGAGCATCGCGAACGTGACCTTGCTGCGATCGCGCAGCGACAGCCCCGGACGCTGCCAGAGGTCGCCGAAGGTCTCGCGCGTGACGAAGTCCTCGATCTTGTCGTTGATGTCGGTCGTGTGATCGACGATCTTCTCGGCTCCGGCCGAGCCGAACATGGCGCGACGCTGGTTGAGTCCGACGACATAGGCGTCGTCCCTGATCACCATCGATGTTCCTCCAGTCCTTGGGGGTCGCGAAGCGTCCCGAAGCGCCGGCATCGCGCCGGTCGCCTTCCCAGTCTCGCCCCACGGGCGGACCGCGAGTTGTGAATCAGCGCATGCGAGTGCCGATCCAACGCATCCCACGCATTCGACGCGTCCGATTCGACGATACGCCGCTCAGCTGGCGAGGAGGCGGGCGGAGCGGAACTCTCTCGGCGCGACCCCGAACTGCGCCTTGAAGACCTTCGAGAAGTAGCTCGCGTCCGGGAACCCCCAGCGCTGCGCGACCTGCAGGACCGTCAGGCCCGCCTGGGCCGGGTCGCTGAGGTCGAGACGGCAGTGCTCGAGCCGACGCGAGCGCACGTAGCCCGAGACCGTGAGCCCGTCGGCGCGGAAGAGGTACTGCAGATAGCGCACGGAGATGAAGTGCGCCTTCGCGATCGTCTCGACCGTGAGGTCCGGGTCGTGGAGGTGCGCCTCGATGTAGAGCTTGATCGCCCGGCACTCCTCCCGCCTCGCGTCGCCCCAGTGATTGCGCTGATCCGACAGCTGCGAGTAGACGAGCGCCGTGAGCAGGTCGAGGGAACTGCGAAGAATGCGCGCCCCCGTGACCCCGGAGAGCGTGTCGAGATTCTCCGCGAGGTGCTGCATGAACGGCGAGATGACGGCACCCGGGCCGTTGGCCCCGGAGAGCCGCACGGCGGTGATCTCCCGGATGAGGCTCGCGGGCACCTCGAAGACGTCCTTCGGGAAGGCCATGACGAGGCTGCGGGTGTCGGCGGTGAACTCGAGCGTGTAGGGGCGGCTCGTGTCGTAGATCGCGAGATCGCCGGGACCGAGGACTGTCTGCCGTCCGTCCTGCGCGACGATGCCGGAGCCCTCGAGCTGCAGGCTGACCTTGTAGTGGGTCGCGTCGCTCGCCGAGATGAGCGCCGGGGTCCGCTGCACCGTGTGCGGGCTCGCGACGATCTCACTGATGCAGACGTCCTCGACGTAGCGCCAGCGGATCGATCCCTTGAAGTCGGCGCCCGCGAGGAGCTTGAGCGGGACGAAGCGGTTGCCGGCGACGGCGCGCCACTCGCTCAGCGAGTTCGCGCGGGCGATGCCGACGCCGTCCGTGGTCGGATTCGCGGCGATCAGCTCAGGCACTGGCAGGCTCCTCGGTCGGGTTTCGCGGCACAGTTTAGGTCATCGGGGTGACGCCGCGACCGCCTCCTGCGCCTCGGAGGTCTGCCGTCGCAGGAACTCGAGGAGCGCTCGGTGCCGCGCGGTCAGCGGTGCCCCGGCGGGGCGAGCGAGACCAACGATCGTGGGCTCGATCCGGTCGACGATGTCGAGCGCGACGATCTCATGCCCGTCGTAGGTCGTCGTGCTCCGCGGCCGCTGGAACATGACCGAGTAGCCGAGCCCCCGGCCGACGAGGCAGCGCGCGAGCTCGTAGCTGCTCGCGTGATGGGCGACCCACGGCCGCAGGTCGAGCGACCGGAAGATCTGCTCGGTGTTGTGCCGCGCCGGGGGCATGTCGAGCATGACGAGCGGCTCGGAGACGAGCTCGCCGAGCGAGATCTCGGAGCGGCCCGAGAATCGGTGCCCCGCCGGCAGGAGGACGTGCGGCCGGTAGGCGTGGACCTCGTCGAAGGCGAGCTGATTCGGCACATCGACCTGATACATGAGCGCGACATCAAGCCGTCCCTGGAGCAGATGGTCGCGGAGCTCGACGGCGGCGCCCTCCACGAAGTCGATCTCGAGGTCGATGTGCCGCTGCCGGAATCGCTCGAGGATGCCCGGGACGACGAAGGGCGCGAGCGTCGAGTAGACGCCGATGTCGAGCCGGCCGCTGATGCCCTGCGAGGCCTGCCGAGCCTCGTCGGCGAGGCTCTCGGCGCCCGAGAGCAGCCATCGCGCGCGTTGGAGGACCCGCGTCCCCGCCGGCGTGAGCACGACGCCCTTGCCCTTGCGCCGCACGACGAGCTGCAGGGCGAGGTGACGCTCGAGCTCGTCGATCGCCAGCCCGAGCGCGGATGGGCTGACCCGGCAGCGCTCGGCGGCCGCCGCGAGGGAGCCTTCGTTCGCGATCGCATCGAAGTACTCGAGCTGCCGCAGCGTGAAGGGTGCGCTCAACTCAGTTCTCCTTGTGTTAGAAATCGCAAAAACGTGCTTTTCATTATTGCAGGTAGTGTCAAGACTGATGTTGGGCCAGAGCGGCCCCGCAGATTCAATGGAGGAATCGAACATGGCCAAGAACCTCGAAGAGGCGATGCAGGAGGCCGGCGGTGCCGTGCCGCTGCTCTGGGAGTCGAAGACCGCGCCGGCCGTCGTGCCCCACGTCGTCGCCGAGTTCACGAACTGGCGCGACGAGCAGATGGCGTGGCGCAGCAACGCGGTGCTCTTCAACCAGTCGCACCACATGGCGGACCTGAACATCAAGGGCCCGGACGCGCTCAAGCTCATCCGCGACACCGCGGTCAACAGCGTCGAGAACTGGCCCGTCGACGTTGCGAAGCAGTACATCGCCGTGAGCCCGAGCGGCCACATCATCGGCGACAACATCCTCTTCAAGCTCGACGAGGACGAGTACCAGGCCGTCGGCATCCCGCCGTCGATCAACTGGATGCACTACCACGCGGTCACGGGCGGCTACGACGTCCGCATCTGGCGCGACGACAACTCCTTCTACCGCAAGGGCGACCCGGTCGTCTACCGCTACCAAGTCCAGGGCCCGGGCGCGCTCGACGTCTGGAAGGAGGCCACCGGCCTCAGCGAGCTCCCGAAGCTCAAGTTCTTCCACATGGCGCACTTCGAGATCGCGGGCAAGCACGTCCGCGCGGTCCGTCACGGCATGGCCGGCGAGCCCGGCTTCGAGTTCTGGGGCCCGTGGGAGGACAACGACGCGGTCTACAACGCGATCGTCGAGGCCGGCAAGAAGTTCGACATGATCCAGGTCGGCGGCCGCGCATACCACACGAACGCGCTCGAGTCCGGCTGGCTCCCCCGCCCGATCCCGGCGATCTACGACGACCCGTCGCTCGCGGACTACCGCAAGTGGCTCGGCGAGAACGCCTACGAGGTGACGAGCCCGCTCGGCGGCTCGTTCAAGTCGGACGACATCTCGGACTACTACTTCACCCCGTTCGAGACCGACTACGGCCGGATCATCAACTTCGACCACGACTTCATCGGCAAGGAAGCCCTCCAGAAGATGATCGAGTCGGGCGAGTCGGAGGCCCGCACGAAGGTCACCTTCGTGTGGAACCGCGAGGACTCCGGCAAGGCGTACGCCTCGTCGCTCTTCGACGCACCGGGCGAGGGCGCGAAGTTCATCAACCTCCCGATGTCGCTCTACGACACGTTCCACACGGACCGCGTCGAGACCGAGGACGGCACCGTCGTCGGCCGCTCGCAGTGGACCGGCTACTCGGCGAACGAGCGCGCGATCCTCTCGCTCGGCTCGGTCGAGGCGAAGTACGCGACGCCCGGCACCTCCCTCTACCTCGTGTGGGGCGAGGAGCCGAACTCGGGCAAGGCCCAGGTCGAGGCGCACAAGCAGGTCCGGATCCGCGTCAACGTGCAGCCCGCCCCGCTGCACACCAAGGCGCGCACCGAGTACCGCGCGAACGACGGCACCGAGACCCTCTGAGTCCCGGCACCCGGATACAGGAGGGGCGGTGGCTGCGGCCACCGCCCCTTTCTGCATTCCCGGGCGCCCACGCGAAAAGCGACGGAACCCACGGAATCTGACCTCGCATTCATGACGAATGCGCGATCTGCCGCGATCGGATCAGGCTCCTGCCGCAGTGACGACGAGCGCGAACGAGACGGCGCCCGCGTCGGGGGTGCCGATGGAGCGTGCGGCATGGATGCGCGCCCGGCCGAGCCGGGGCTCGAGCGCGGAGGTCGCCTCCGCGGCCTGCGTCGCAGCCGCAGCGGCCTCACGCCAGGCCGAGAGCGTCGCGCGACCGGCCTCGATGCCCTCGCGGAACGTCGAGACGAAGGGCACGACGGCGTCGACCATCGTCTTGTCCCCCGGCTCCGCCCCGCCCCGCGCGACGATCGCGACCGCGAAGGCGCTGACGGCGGCGGCGAGCGCCGCGGCCGTCGGCTCCTCGGTGTCGCCGAGCACGGCGCCGGCCGCGATCAGTCCAGCGCCCCAGAGCGCGCCGGAGGTGCCGCCGGCGAGCGCCGACCAGCGCTCCCCCGCGAGGCGGAGCGTCGTGCCCGCGCCGGCGCCGGCGTCGACCGCTCGCCTCGCCGCGGAGAGCGCGCCCTTCGAACCGGTGACCATCCCCATGCCGTGGTCGCCGTCGCCCGCGACGGCGTCGATCCGGCCGAGCTCGACGGCGGACTCGGCCATCGCCGTCGTCACGGCGGCGAGGCGCTCGAGAAGGACGCGAGCCGTCCGGTGGGACTCCGCTGTGCCGGGGACGATCGCGGCCTCGCCGCGGCGCTCGTCGGTCGCATGATCGGGCTCGGGCCCGACCTCGGGCTCGAGAAGCGGCCGGGAGACGGCGATCGAGTCGACGGGGTCGAGCCAGAGGTCCTCGAGCTCCGCATCGAGGTAGGCGATGCTCACCGAGAGCCCGGCCATGTCGAGGCTCGTCATGTACTCGCCGACGAAGGGCGCGACGAGCTGCATGCCCGCCTCCTCGAGCCGCTCGCGGACCCGGGCGAAGACGAGGTGGAGCTCGTCGTACTTCGTCCCGCCGAGCCCGTTGACGACGACAGCGAGGCGCTTCCCCGGCTGCGCCGGCCGCTCGGCGAGGAGCCCGTCGACGAGCACGTCGGCGACCTCGGAGGCCGTGCCGACCTCCTGCTCGGCGATGCCCGGCTCGCCGTGGATGCCCATGCCGATCCCCATCCGGCCGTGCGGGACGGTGAAGAGCGGCTCGTCGGCACCCGGCAGCGTGCAGCCGGAGAAGGCGATGCCGAAGGTCCGCGTCGCCGCGACCGCCGACTTCGCGACCCGCTCGACCTCGTCGAGGCTCCCGCCGCGCTCGGCGGCGGCGCCGACCATCTTGAGGACGATGAGGCTGCCGGCGATGCCGCGCCGCCTCTCGGGGTGCTCGGGCGGTCCCGAGGCGATGTCATCCGTCACGATGACCGTGCGGGTGTCGATGCCGCTGAGCCGGAGCTCGTCCTGCGCGCTGCCGAAGTGGAGGATGTCGCCGGCGTAGTTGATCGGGACGAAGAGGATGCCGCCGTCCTGGTCGGCGAGCCGCGTCACGTCGACGATCTGCTGCTCCGACGGCGAGGCGAAGATGTTCCCACAGACCGCGGCATCGATGAGCCCCCGGCCGACCCAGCCGGCGAAGGCCGGGTAGTGCCCCGATCCGCCTCCCGTGACGATCGTGACCTTCCCGGGTCGCCTGACGCGGCGCACGACGCCCCCGGGCGCCGGCGCGACGCGGTCGCCGTTGACCGAGCAGAATGCGCGGAGGGATTCGGCGACGAAGGTCGCGGGGTCGTTGACGAGGGGGCTCAAGCGGCGGTCCTCCAGCTGGTACTGCGGTTGTGCGGGCGGCGGCTGCCGCGGGGTCTCAGATGAACGGGATGTCGGTCGGCGCCTCCCGGCGCTGGAAGCGCCACCGGCCGTTCTCCCTGGTGTAACTGTCGGTGTAGTGCCCGATCTTGCTGAGCACGGGGGCGCCGTCGACGCCGATGGTGAAGTAGAGCCACATGAGGCTCCCGGTCGCGGTGTCGCCGTCGACCTCGATGAGGTGGTTCGCGATCGCGTGGAAATCCGTGCCCGCCTCCTCGGTGAGAAGGTTGCCGCTCATCCCGTCGACGAGGGCCTTGATCGCCTCGCGGCCCGTCGCGACGAGCTCGGGAGTGCACCAGAGCGTGCCCTGCTCGGCGAAGAGCGCCGCGTAGCCGGCGGTGTCCTTGGCGTCGAGCACCTCCTTGTACTGGACCGCGAGCTGCTTGATCTCCTCGATGTCCGCGAGCCGGGCGATCCTCGCCTCGAGATCGCCGCTCATGCCGGCACGTCCACGCGCGCCGTGCGCCGCCAGAACTTCCAGACCCCGTCCTCCCGGACGTACTCGTCCTCGTAATGGCCGAGGAGCCGGATGATCGGCACGTCGCCCTCGCCGCGGCCGAGAAGCGACCACAGCAGCGTGCCCGTCGCGCGATCGCCGTCAAGCTGAATGCGCGGCTCGGTCGTCAGGTGCATCGACGTCGGACCCGGCGCCGGCGGGTTCGGCTCGAGGCGCGCCTCGAGCATCGCCTGGATGTCCGCGGGCCCGGTCGCGGTGCCGGTGCGCCCGGACCACTGGCCCTCGGCGGCGAAGAGCGCGGCGAACGCCGCCATGTCGCGCCGGTCGAGCGACTCCCGGTAGCGCAGCACGAGCGTGCGGATCTCCTGGAGGTCCTCAAGGCGGGCGACCGCCGCCTCCAGCTCGGCGCTCACTTCGACCACCGGTCCGCACGATAGTACGGGAGCTCCTGGTACGGCGTCATCACGATCGTCATTGCGCTGTGAAACCTCCATCGACAACGAGCACCGAGCCGGTCGCAAAGGTCGACCTGGCACTCGCCAGCCAGAGCGCGGCATCGGCGATCTCGTCCGGCGTGGCGAATCTCCCCATCGGCGGCAGGCCGCGCACGATCGCGGTCGAGAACGGATCCGGGTGGTCGAACAGCGCGCCATTCAGCCGTGTCTCGACGGTCCCCGGCGCGATCGCGTTGATTCTGATCCCACGATCGGCGACCTCTAGCGCGATCGACTTCGTCAGACCGATCACGCCGAACTTCGAGGCGACGTATGGCGAGGTTCCGGGAGCTCCGATGAGTCCGGCGGCCGATGCGGTGTTCACGATGACGCCCCGGTCGCCCCCGAGCATGTGACGCACCTCTGCTCGCATGCATAGCCAGACCCCCTTGAGGTTGACGTCGATGACCTGGTCCCACGTTGCCTCCCCCATGTCGTGGATGGCCTGTGCAGGCGTGATGAGGCCGGCGTTGTTGAGCGCGACGTCGAGGGCGCCGAAGTGCTCGACGACATCGTCGAACGCCTCGTCGACCCTCGCGGCATCGGAGACGTCGACCTGCCACGTCCTAAAATCCGCACCCATGTCGTCCAGTTCGCCCGCGATCGCGACGAGCGCCGTCGCCTGCCGATCGAGGACGGCGATTCGCGCACCCTCCCTCGCGAGCGCGAGCGTGCAAGCGCGTCCGATACCCGACGCGCCGCCAGTGATCGCAGCGGTCTTCCCGGCGAGCTCGAGGTCCAATGTCTACGCTCCAGACTCTCGGCGCGCATCGTACGGCCGCGCTGTCCAGCGGTCGGCCCGGTGGTATGGGAGCCGACACGATCGGACCTTCGTCTCGATCCGGTAGAGGCCGGTCGTCATCGTCACGAAGAGGGTCCTGAGCTCCGGCCCGCCCCATACGAGGTTGCCGGACACCTCCGGCACGGGAACGATTCCGAGGAGCTTCTCCTCGGGCGAGAAGATCCAGATGCCGTCGCGGGCCGTGCACCACACGTTCCCGAGCTCGTCGACCTTCATCCCGTCGGGGTTGCCCGTGCCGGGGATGTCGACCGAGCCCATGCCCTCCGCGATGGTGCGGCCGTTGACGAGCGAGCCGTCGTCGGCGACCTCGAAGGCTTTGAGGTTCGTCCGGTCATCGATGTACATCGTGCGCTCGTCGGGCGAGAAGCAGAGTCCGTTCGGCTGCTCGAACTCGCCCCGCTCGACGACGAGCTGGAGCGGGCCGCCACCCGGCGGGACGCGGAACACGCCCTGGAAGTCGAGTTCGCACTCCCGACCGACGCCGACCGCGACGGGCCAGCGGCCGTAGTTCGGGTCGGTGAAGTAGATGCTCCCGTCGGAGCGAGTGACGATGTCGTTCGGGCTGTTGAGATACTTGCCCTCGTAGTGATACGCCGCGAGCTCGCGCGCACCGTCGGGACGGATGCGCACGACCGAGCTCGTGACCTGCTCGCAGACGAGGAGGCTGCCGTCCGGTTCGAAGACCGCGCCGCTCACCTTGAAGTCCGGAGTCTGCAGCAGTTCAGTGCCGAGCGACTCCGTCCAGCGCCAGCGGGAGTCACCCGGGATGTCGTGAAAGATCAATTCGCCGGTGTGGTCGTTCCACGCGGGCCCCTCGGAGAACAGGTAGCCCTGGCCGAGCAGCTCGAATTCAGCGCTCGGGTCGATGAGGTGGTGCAAGGCTTCTGGGATCGACGTGCTGGTCATTGGCGGATCGCGTTCTCGAGGGGATGGTCTGAAAGGTGGGGGCCCGAGTGCCGCCGCGCTCAGTGCGCAACGGCACTCGGGCTGCGCCGCTACTCCAGCAGGTCTTTGCCGGGACCGCCAGGGCTCGACTGGAACTGGTCGAGATATGACTGCGGCGCGAACTCATTCGGGTAGCCGATGGGGTCACCCAGGTCGTTGAGCGTCGCCCCCTCCGGCACGAGCGACTTCACATTGTCCTTGGTGACGTTCGTCACAGGGACAGGGATGTCAGTCACCTTGGGTCCGTGCCCCGCGAGCGTGTTGAGCAGGACGCGCATGGCAGCCCATGCCTGCTCGCGACCGTTGTAGGCCGTTCCACCGGTCACATAACCCTCGTCCACGTGATCGGCGAAGTAGGAGAGATCACCAGCCTGCGCGCCGTTCATGCTCACGATCGGGACTTCGCGGCCGACCTGGAGGAAGGCCTGGATGACGCCCTGCGCCATGATGCCGTTCTGCAGCACGCCGTCGATTTGGCCCGGGTGCGACACGAGGAACTGCTGCATCGCGGTCTTCGTCGTGGCATTGTTCCAGTCGCCATTGAGCTCACCTACGACGGTCAACTCCGGGCAGGCCTCGACCATCGTCATGATCGCCGCGTGATTCGCGGTCTCGGCCGACGTCCCTTGGATGCCACGGACCACCACGACGTTCCCCTTCCCGTCGAGCGCCCTGATCGTCTCGACGATGCCGCCGATCACGTTGAGCGGGTTGACGGAAATGGCGTAGTCGGACGGACTCGTGTTGCCCATGACGACAGTCGGCACACCGGCCTCACCCGCTTCCGTGATCGCCGGAGCCAGTGGATCGGCGGCGATGGGGAGCATGATCACGCCGTCGACGCCGTCGCGAACCAACGACTGGAAGCCGGCGATCTGGTCCGCGGGCGTCTGGGTGGCCGCATCCGGAAGGATCGACATCTCGAGTTCGCCCTCGACGAGCCCGAGCTCCTTGGCCTTGGCGAACGCCTCCTCCATGCCCTGGAACAGGTTGGTGTCCCAGGCGGTTCGCGGCGCCAGCGAACTGAACCCGATTCGCCACGGACCCGGCTTGGCCTCCATGTCCGCGTACGGGCTGGGACGCACTGGGCCCGGGTAGCCGGTGTACAGCAGCCTCGTCTCGTCCGAGAAGTCGGCGTCGACGCCGCCGACGAAATTCGGCGGGATGTTCGGCACCTCGCCGCACGCGGCAGCCGTGCTGCCGCTCGTCGGATCAGTCGTGCCGGTGGCGCCGGGACTGTCGATGGTCGCGCCTCCGGATCCACAGGCGGCGAGGAAGGTCGAAGCGGTGAGGACGGCCACCAGGGCGGCTGGGCGTGCTGCCCGTCCGAATTTGCGCGGACGGGTGATCTGAGTGGACAACGTTGTCTCGCTTTCTCTTGTTTTCAATGCAACGGAACTGCGGCGCAGCTCTCGCCTCCAGGCGGGGCCGATGGCCCCGCGGTCATACCAGGTCTCGGATCTTCCGTTGGCGCCCATAGAGCGTCACCGCGAGCAGGATGATCAGGCCGTACAGCAACTGCTGGTCGGCGGTGTCGGCGCCGTGGCCGATGAGCACGATCATGAGCACAGACAGGAAGAGCGTGCCGATCACGGTCCGGGTGTAATCGCCGGGCCCGCCGAACACGGTGCCGCCGACGACGACAGTCGCCACGGACTGGAAGAGGTACGGATTGCCGATGGTCGAGTCGACGCTGCCGGCAAAGCCCGCGAGCAGAACGCCGACCAGAACGGACATCACAGCGCTGAACGCGAAGACGAGTGTCCAGACGGCGCGCGTGTTCACTAGCGAGTTCTTCGCCGCCTCAGGGTTCGCACCCGTGGCGAGCACGTGCCGACCCCACTTCGTCCGATGGAGGAAGAGCGCCGCGGCGATGATCACGACCACCCAGATCACGACCACCGGGGGAAATGGGATCCCAAAGGTCGACTGAATGGGCGAGGAGAGGCGCGACAGCCACTCCGGCGCGCCTCCAGCCAGAGCGCCACCGGTCTGGATCTGCATCGCGCCGAGCGCGATGGCACCCGTCCCGAGCGTGACGACGAGCGGGGGGATGTCGAACCGATGACAGATCTGACCGGCCAGGCCGCCGATCAGCGCCGCCCCGATGACGACGATGCCGAGCGCGACCCCGACCTCGACGTGGTAGATCGTGGTCAGGCTCGTCGCCGCGAGACCGCCGGCCACGATGAATCCCGAAACCGACAGGTCAAACCCGCCCATGATGATGAGCATCGTCTGGCCGAGCGAGGCGAGCCCGGCGAGCGCGGCGAGGACGAGGATCGACTGCAGACCCTGGAAGGTAAAGAACCCGGGCAGGGTGAGCGCCCCGAAGGCGTAGATCGCGACGACGGCGATCACCTGCACGAGCGGGAAGCGGCGCTGCAGCTCCGCAGCCTGGCGCAGCAGACTCGGACGAGTCGCCGGGTCACCCGACGTCAGCGGGGCGGTGGTCGTGCTCATGCGGATTCCTTCTTCTTCCGAGTCAGCTGCGCGCCGACGACGACGGCGAGGACGAGGATCGCGCCGTAGATGAGCTGGAGCCAAGTGGGATGCACGTCGAGGCCGCGCAGCAAGCTCTGCAGCAGGTAGATGACGGCGGCACCCAGCAGCGACCCGAGGAGGCCGCCTCGCCCGCCGAACAATGACGTGCCGCCGAGAGCGAGAGCCGTGACCGCGACGAGCGTGTACGAAGCGGACTGCCCGGCATCCGCGGAACTCGTGAGACCGACGAGCGCGAAGGAGCCGACCGCGGCGAAGATCCCGCCGAGCACGTAGGCCATCGTGCGCACGAAAGTGACGTTCACACCCGCCGAGAACGCCGCTGCATCGTCGCTGCCGACGGCATACAGCAGTCGCTTGTAGGGAATCAAGGCGAGCGCACCCCAGATGAGCAGGGGCACCGCGATCGTGATGAGCCCACCCGGAATCGGGCCGACCATTCCCGCGAGGCTGGAGACCCAGCTACCGGTCATGCTCACGGGGTTCGGGATGAACTTGAGATTCACGCCGATGAGCACGAAGTACATCGCGAGCGTCACAACCATCGCCGGCACCCGCAGTACGACGATGAGCAGTCCATTGATCGCGCCCACGGCGCCGCCGACGAGGAGCACGATGGGCACTGCCTCGATGCCGCCGAGCCCATTGGGCACGAGCACGATGACGAAGACGGCGGAGCAGAGGGTCATCAGCGGTGAGATCGTGAGGTCGAAGCCACCTCGACCGCTGATGATCGACGGGGTGCTCGCCATCGCGGCGATCGCGAGCGGCGCGAATGTCGCCAACTGCTGCACCCAGCCGAAGTTCGGCTGCACGATGAGATTCGCCGTCAAGAGGATCGCCGTGAGCAGCCCCGCGATGGCGTACGTGTTGCGCCGCAGGAAGTCACGGAGGCTGAAGCGACGACGTTTCGTCGTCGGAGTCGCGAGGATCACGTCCGTCATGTCAGGCTCCTCGCTGCATCTCGTCGGGGTCGGCGAAGTACGCGGAGATCAGCGCATGCCGTGTGAGGCCATCGGCCGGCATCTCCCGATAGAGCTCGCCTTCTCGGAACACGAGCACCCGGTCCATCAGACCGAGGTGCTCGTCGACCTCGGTGGAGAGCATGACGATGGCCATGCCGGCATCTGCGAGCGCCTTGAGCAATGCGTAGACGTCGCGCTTGGCGTTGACGTCGATGCCACGGGTCGGGTCGTTGAGCAGCAGCACCTTCGGGTCCGAGGCGAGCCATCGCGCGATGATCACCTTCTGCGCGTTTCCCCCGCTGAGCGTCGTGATGCGGTCCTCGGGGTCGCCGAGGACGATCCCGAGGCGGTCGATGTACTCGTTGAGTCGGCGGCGCGTCAGTGCCGGGCGAAGCCACCCGGCACGGGAATCCTTGCTCAGGGTCGGCATGCCGAAGTTCTCTCGAATGGACATCCAGCCGAAGAGCGACTCCCGCCCGCGCTCGCGCGGGACATACGCGATCCGGTGCTTCGCGGCCTCGCGCCGGTTGCGGATGGGCGCCGAGCCCTCGGCCGAGCGTCGCCGCACCTCGCCTCGGGCAGGACCCGAGCCGCACAGCGCCTCGAGAAAGGCCTGCTGCCCATGGCCTTCGAGCCCTGCCAGTCCCACGAGCTCGCCCGAACGGATCGTCACGTCGATCGGTGCGCCTCCCTGACGCAGGCGAAGTCCGGTTGCTTCGAGCACCACTGGTCCCTCGGTTCCCGCGCGTCGATGCTGCACGAGCTCGTCGCGCTCCTCGGTGCCAGACATGAGGGCCACGACCTGGCTCGGACGCCACTCGCCGCGACCGAACGTCGCGACGGTTCGGCCCGATCGCATGACGGTGAGACGCTCTCCGAGCGCCTCGATCTCGTCCATCCGGTGCGTGATCAGCACGACCCCGGTGCCGCCTGCGCTGAGCTCGCGCACAATCTCGAACAGCCGGTCGCGAGTCTCGACATCCAGCGCGGAGGTCGCTTCGTCGAGGATAAGGACCCGTGGACCGCGGATGAGCGCCCGTACGATGCAACAGGCCTGGCGATCGCTCAGCGACAGGTCCTCCATCGGCGTGGCGAGATCGATCGAACGTCCGAGAAGTCGTTCGAGCCACTCCGCGGCGATCATCCTCTTCTCCGACGCGGAACCGGTCGCGCGCACCGAGGTCTCGGCGCCGAGCCAGATGTTGTCGAGCACGGACCGGAGCGGAGCGACGAGGATCTCCTGGAAGACCGTGATGATCCCGTGGTCCTGTGCGCGCCGCGGACTCCGGAAGCTGCGGGTGGTCAGGCCCGCGATCTCGATCTCGCCGGCATCGGGCAGATGCACGCCGCTCAGGACCTTGACAAGGGTGCTCTTTCCGGAGCCGTTCTCGCCGACAATCGCGTGGACCTCGCCCGCCGCGAGTTCGAAGCTGCAGTCCACGAGCGCCTTGGTCTGACCGAAGGACTTTCGCACACTCCGCGCCTGCAGCAGTACTTCGCCATCGCGCGGCGCGCCGGCCGCCTCGGCTGACGGCGCAACCCCATGCGGCGTCATGCCCGAGATCCGTACGGTGTGGAGTCTGTCGAATTCATCCCGTTCCAAACGTCCGGTGGCCGCCGCGACGAGTGGCGACTCGGATCGGCGCTGACCTTAGAAACCCGGAGACGCTCCCCGGGGTGCCGAAGCTCAGCTTGCAGGAGCGGCGCGGACCGAGACAACACGGCGTTGCTCAATAGCGACCTTTGGATTGCTTATTGGAGCCGCGGGCTGACGTGGCGCCGGACGAAATCGTCGAGATCCGCCGCGAAGCGCAGCGACACCGCGGCGCTCGGCACGTTGTCGAAGCCGTGCGGCGCCCCGGAATACACGTGCAGCTCTGCCGCCACCCCGGCATCCATGAGCCTGCTGGCGTAGGCCACGTCCTCACGCCGGAACAGATCGACGGCGCCGACGAATACTCCGGCCGGAGGAAGCCCCGAGAGATCGGACGCGCGCGCCGCCGCCGCGTCCTCCGTGATCTGGTTCGCCGGCGTACCCGCGAGGTAGGCCGCCCAGCAGAAGCGATTGGCCGCCACCGGCCAGACCGGATCGTCCTGGTCGAGCGGACCGACGTTCGAGTCGTCGATCATGGGGTAGATCAGCACTTGGAATGCCAGAGCGAGATCGGTCGCATTGCGCGACCGGAGAGCGATCGACGCCGCGAGCCCGGCACCGGCGCTTGCGCCGGCGATGCCGAGGCGCCGTCGATCGAAGCCGAGGTTTCCTGCATGCGTCCATACCCACTTCAATGCCGTCCAGACATCGTCGGTCGCCGCTGGGTACGGGTGCTCCGGCGCGAGCCGATACTCGACGGAAACCACCGCGACCCCGAGGTCCGCCGCCCATCGCTCGACGACTGCCGCAGGTGAGAACGCCGAGCCCATCACGAAGCCGCCGCCGTGAGCCCACAGCACGACCGGCAGTGGACCATTCGGAGCCGCAACGGGCCGCACGATCCGCACCGCCACCCGGCACCCATCCGCCTCGGCCACGGTGTCCTCGAAGAAGACGCCATCCCGCACCGGTTCGGCGATCCTCGCGCTCTCTCCGAATGCTGATCGGATTTCGTCGATGCGATCCGCAGCTCCGCTCCAATCGATCTCTCGCGACGGAAGCGCCGTGACGAACGGCATCAGATCAGGGTCGATCGCGGCCATGGTCTGCAGCGCCGCGACTAGGGGGCGATCGGGAGGTGCGCGGGGGTGAACACGAACTCAGGGTAGCCTCGCGCCATGGCAGCCTCGCACGCATCCGCATAACTGCTCCACGTCCCCCAATAGATCAGGTGGAGTGGCTTGCCAGTTGCACCGCCACCAAACCGCTGCCATGAGGGCGCACTGTCGGTGATGAGCGGAATCGCCTCAGCCTCCTCGCGGACGCGCGCGGCCCACCAGTCCTGGGCCTCTCGCGATGGCTCTACAGTCGCCAGCCCGGCGCTACGCATATGGTCGAGACAATCGCGAATGAGCCGACCGTTGAGCTCCATGCCCGCGAAGACGTTCAGCCCACCAGTGCCGCCAGGCCCGAAGATCGTGAACATGTTCGGGAATCCGGCCACCTGCAGGCCGAGGTAGCTGGATGGCCCGCCCTCGTCCCAGACCTCTGCGAGCGAGCGCCGCCCCTTGCCGCGGATGTCGATGCGCTTGAGCGCGCCTAGGTTCTCGAACCCCACAGCGGCGATGATGACATCGAGCTCGATCTCCTCGCCGCTTGCGAGGACGAGCCCCCGTTCGGAGAAGCTGACGATGGGATCTGCCCGCACGTCAATCAGACGCACATTGTCCTGATTGAACACCTCGTAGTAGCCGCTGCCCATCACCGGCCGCTTGGCGAAGAATGGATGATCCGGGATCAGCTTCTCGGCCGTCTCGGGGTCGCGCACAACTTCTCGGATCTTTGCCTTGATGTACTCAGCAAGCACCGCATTGTCCTCGGGATTCGCGACGTGGTCGGCGAACGGCACGACGAACCCCGAGATTCCCCCGGCTTCCCAGCGCCGGTCGAGTTCTGCTCGTGCCTGCGTCGGCGACATGCCGCTCGGGCGAGGGGAGGTCTCCCCCAGGTATCCTCCCGCGGTCTCACGAATGCGCCGACGATACTCCGACAAACCTTGGCGATCTTTTCTCGCCCGAATCGTCTCCTCCGCGACGGGACGTTGTCCGGCTTCGACGACGTAGTTGGGGGTTCGCTGGAACACGACCAGTTCACTGACGATCGGTGCGACGGTGTAAACCGCCTGCACCCCCGACGACCCCGTGCCGAGCACGCCGACGCGCTTTCCCGCCAATTGGGCGCCGTCCTTGTTCCTCGGCCATTGCGACGTGAGGTGCAGGTCCCCCGTGAACCGTTCCGCGTTTGGGATCCGCAGTTCCGCCGGTGCGGAGAGATATCCCGTCGCGAAGACGATCCACGTCGAGGAGACTCTGTCGCCTCGGTCGGTCTCAACGGTCCAGCGCCCCAGCTCTTCTTCGAATCTCGCGGATGTCACCCGAGTAGAAAGTTGCATGTGCTGCCTGAGATCGAACCGGTCGACGACCCAGTTCGCATAGGCCTCGATCTCGGGCTGCTCGGCATACCGCTGCGACCAGGTCCATTCTGCGAACATGTCGGGATCGAAGGTGTAGTTGTAGTCCAGAGAATCGACGTCGCAGCGCGCCCCCGGGTAACGATTCCAGTACCAGGTGCCGCCGACCCCATCGCCCGCTTCGAAGACTTTGACGGAGTACGCCGGCAGGAGCGAATGGAGAATCTGAATCCCTGCGAAGCCCGCACCGACGATGATCACGTCAAAATCGGCCTTCCGCGGATCCTGCTCGTCGATCGACTCGGGCATGCCGTCTCCATTTCTCATCGTTGAATTCGAGCGCGCTCAGACACCGAATCATCGGCGCAGAAGCTCAGCCTGGTCGACCACGGAGAGGCGCGACAACACGGGGTTGCTCAAGCGCGACCTTTGATTTGCTTATCGGAGCTCGGCGACAGGAGCGGACTCCGCGGTCGAGCGGCCGCCCCAGCGCGCCGCATCGCCTCGGGTCTGCAACAGTCGCTCGGAGCGCTCCTGCACAGTGAACTCGACCAATCGCTGCGCCCGGGGGGACAGTGGCGCGCCTGTGAGATATGCGATGACCACGGAGGTCGTCGGCATGGGCTCCCGGATCCGCTTCGCGACGACGGGCAGCCCTTCGTAGGTGACTTCCGAGGCCGGCCGCTGCATGAGGAATCCGTAGCCGAGACCCCTGCCAACGAGACAGCGCACGAACTCGAAGTTGCGTGAGCGCATGCTGATCCGAGGCTCGATCCCGAGTCGCGAGAGCTGGGCCTCCCAGTTGTGCCGACTCGGCGCGTTGTCGAACAGGATCATCGGATCATCGGCGAGGTCGACGAGGCTGACGTCCTCCTCATCGATGAGCCGATGGTCGGAGGGGAGGAGGACGTATGGCCGCACGATGTCGATGACGATGCTCGTGAGGTCGGCGGCCAGATGGTCGTCGTAGAGGATCGCGACCTCGATCGATCCCTCACGAAGCCCCCGTTCGAGTTCCGGCTGGGTCGCGTCCTGGATGTCGAGCGCGATGCCCGGTGCGACGATCTGGAAGTCCGCGACGAGCGGCGTGAGCAGCATGGGTTCGAGTGTCGGGTAGCACCCGATGGCCAACCGCCCGGTGAGGCTTCCCTTCTCAGTATCCATGCGCGTCTGGAGCGACTCCGCGGAGGCGAGGAGCTCCCGCGCGAAATCGAGGAAGTCGACGCCGGCGGGCGTCAGCGACATCCCCTTCGCGCGCTGCCGAACGAAGAGCTTGACGCCGATGCCTCGCTCGAGCTCCGAGATCGACAGCGAGATACCCGGCTGCGAGGTATGCGTGAGATCCACAGCGCGACTGATCGATCCCGTATCGGCGACCGCGACGAAATGCTGGAGCTGCCGGATGGTGTATCGGATTTCCTGCACCCATGCAGTCTGACGCCTACCGCAGGGCGATGGGCGGCTGATGCGGCGCATAATTTCTGCAAAGGCACCGGCATCCGCGCCATCGGAGCCGATGGGACGCGCTCCATGCATTTGGAGCACAAACGAAGCACCGCAGGTTTCGCCGATTGCTTCCGCGGGCTCGACCCAGCACCCTGGCATGAGACCGAGCGTCGAAGGAGACCTGATGTCCGACACCCGCAACCCGATCCGCGCCGTCTTCACCCTGCCGCCCGAGGACGTGGCGGATGCCGACTTCGAGGCGTGGCACCAAGCCCAGGTCGAGCGACTGCTCGCGGTCGAGGGCGTCGCGTCCGCGCGCCTCTACAGCCTCCAGGCGAGCGTCGGCGCGGGCGAGCGCTCCCCCTCGGTCTACCGCTACTGCGGCCTCTACGAGATCGACGGCGACCAGGCGGCGACGCTCGCGCGGCTTGACGCGGCCGCCGCGGCCGACGCCGCGCAGCCGGAGTTCGTTGGCCGCACCCGGTTCGCCGTCTACGACCTCGTCGTGATCGACGAGATCAACGCGGCGCACACGCTCGACGCCGAGCAGCTCTACCTCGTCTTCGGGCGCCCGCCGGCGGAGGTCAGCGACGAGCAGTTCGACGCCTGGTACATCCAGCACGTCCGCGAGAACGTCGAGATCGGCCAGATGGCCTCGGCGCACCGCTGGGACGTCACCGCCTCCCTCGTCGACCCCGTCACCCCGCCGCACGCGACGCACGTGGCGACCTACGAGCTCACCGCCGGCAAGGACGTCATGAACGGCCTGCTCAACGCGGCGATCGCGGACGGCCGGATCGTCCTCCCGGATTGGTTCCCCGGTATCACCTTCGCGTCCGCCCAGATCACGGCGCTCACCCCACGGCTCCGCGCCGCCTGAGGCGGAGACCCGCGCCGATGAATGCGGTGACCGATTCCGCTGAACCGGTCCCCGCATTCATCTGATCCCGGCCGTCAGGCCTTGAGCACGGCCCGCGAGCGGAGGCTTCCATCGGCGAGCCGGCCGAGCACCTCCTGCGCCTCGGCGAGCGGGAAGACGTCGACGACAGTGCGGACCCTGCCGGCCGCCGCGAGCGCGAGGACCTCCTCCATCTGCGCCCGGGAGCCGAGAATCGACTCGATGATCGTCTTGCTCTCGGCGAAGGTGATCGTCCCGAAGGAGGCGATGACCCCAAGGACGAGCGTGCCGCCGCGCTTGAGCGACGCGAGCGCCTGCTGCGCGACCGTGTCCGAGGGGGCGAAGATCACCGCGGCATCCATCGTCCCCGCGAGCGCGACGGCGGGGTCGACCGCGCTCGCGTCGACGAGCGCATCGGCCCCGAGCTCGCGAGCGACCTCGAGGTGGTCGCGGCTGCGGGCGACCGCCGTCACCTCGGCGCCCGTGAGCTTCGCGAACTGGAGCGCCATGTGCCCGACGCCGCCGAGCCCGAAGATCGCGACCTTCTTGCCCGGGCCGAGCGGCAGCTGCGAGATCGCGCCGTAGGCGGTGATGCCGGGGCAGAACAGCGGGGCGGCCTCGACGAGGTCGAGGCCGTCGGGCACGCGGTAGGTGTGCGCGGCGGTCGCGAGCATGAACTCCTGGTAGCCGCCGTCGACCATCTCGCCCGTGATGAGTCGCTCGAGGCACATCTGCTCGCGGCCGCTGCGGCAGTACTCGCATTCCTCGCAGGTCGACCACAGCGGCTGGACGCCGACCCGGTCGCCGGGCGCGAAACCGGTGACGCCCTCGCCGACCGACTCGACGACGCCCGTGACCTCGTGGCCCGGCACGATCGGCGAGATCGACGGGAGACCCGCCCAGTCGCCCTCGATCATGTGGAGGTTCGAGCGGCACACGCCGCAGGCGGCGACGCGGACGAGCACCTGGCCGGGACCCGGCGCGGGGGTCTCGATCTCGCGCCAGGCGAGCGGACCCTCGGCGAGCGGGGCGGTGCGATCGAGCTGCATTGCGTGGTGCATGGGTGACCTCTCCAGTCAGTCGTGTCGAAGCGCCGGCCAGCGCCGGAGCAGTTCGTCGGCGGTCCGCCAGGCGAGCGCCTGGACGGTGAGCGTGGGGTTGTGGCCGCCGCTCGTGACGAAGGCGGAGCCACCGAGGACGGCGAGGTTCGCGAGGCCGTGCGCGAAGCCGAAGGGGTCGAGGACCGAGCCCCGTGGGTCGGCGCCCATCCGCGTGCCGCCGTAGACGTGCCGGCCCTCGATGTGCACGGCCTCGTTCGGCCAGGTCTCGGCCGCGCCGGCGGCCCGGAGCCACTCCTCGAGCCGGGCGCGGAGGAATGCGACGCCGCGGCGCTCGTTCTCGCGCGGCCGGTAGGTGATCCGGATCCGGGGCCGCCCGGCCGCATCTCGCGCGACGGGGTCGAGATCGAGGCGGTTGCCCTCGTAGCTCAGCGACTCGAACTGCGCGACCGCGGAGCCGACCGAGCCCGCGTGCTCGGCGAGCCAGGCCTTCCACGCGCTCCCCCAGCGCGGCACGCCGGGCGGCGTCTGGCCGCTCTGGGCGATCGGGCGCACCTCGTTCGCGGCGATGAGCGCCCCGCCGCCGAGGAAGCCGAGCCCCTCGTGGTCGAAGTTGTCGCCGTTCCAGTCGTCGACGACGGTGCCCTGCCCCCAGGTGCCCGTGTGGAGGCCGAGCCGGCGGCCGGGGAAGCGGCCGAAGACGCTCGGTGTCACGTGAGGGACGAAGTGCGCGCCTACCTGGCCGTGCCGATTCGCGAGCCCCTCGGGGAACGCCTCGGAGGCCGAGAGGAGCAGGAGCCGCGAGTTCTCGTAGGTGAAGGTCGCGAGCACGACGGCGCGGGCCCCGACGAGCTGCTCGCGGCCGTCGAGCTCGTAGCGGACGCCCGCGACCCGCGACGGCCGCCCGGGGTCGACCTCGATGCGGGTCGCGACGGCGCCCGTGAGGATCCGGAGGCGGCCGGTCGCCTCCGCGGCGGGGATGAGGTGCGCATCGGGCGAGCCCTTCGCGCCGAGGTAGCAGCCGTTGCCGCTGCAGTGGCCGCAGTAGGTGCAGGCGGGGCGCCCCTGGTACTCGCGGCTGTTCAGGGCGGCCGGGGTCGGGTACGGGTGCCAGCCGAGCCGGCGCGCCGCCTCATCGGTGAGCTCGTTCCACCCGCTGCGCCGGAGCGGGGGCATGGGGTAGCCGCTGCGCCTCGGCCCCGCGAAGGGCTGCGGATCGTCAGAGCCCGAGACGCCGATCGCCCGCTCGACGCGCTCGTAGTACGGCTCGAGCTCGTCGTAGTCGAGCGGCCAGTCGGCGAGCGTCGAGTCCCCGGGGATCGCCGACTGCCCGTACCGCTCGATCGTCGCCGAGCGCTCCCGGAAGTTCCACGGGCCCAGGCGGAAGCTCGCGCCGGGATAGTGGATCGCGGTGCCGCCGACGGCGTTGACCATGAGCGTCGGCCACCAGCTCGGCGCCGCCTCATCGCGCTCGTCCATCCGCAGCGTCGGGAGCTCGTCGGCGGCCTTCGGCCACGAGAGCCAGCCGTCGACGTCGTTGCGGATTTCGTCGCTCGACATCTCGCCCGCGCTTCGCCGCGGCCCGGCCTCGATCGCGAGGACGTCGAGGCCCGCCGCCGTGAGGACGTGCGCCGCGACGGCCCCTGCAGCGCCGAGCCCGATGACGACGACCTCGGCGCTCATGCGCCCGCCCCCGGCGGGACGGCGGGCGCCGGCAGCGTCGGCGGGAGCGCCGACCGCGGTCGACGCGGGAGGATGACGACGTCGACCGCCTGCTCCTCGCGCGTCCAGACCCGGCGGGCGTCCGGGTAGCCGAGGAGATCCCAGCCGACGCCGTCGCGATTGCCGCCGTGGGCCGGGTCGCCGAACATGCCCTCGCGGGCATGCCGCAGCACGGTCTCGAAGAATCCCGCGCTGCGCCGCGCCTCGGGCGCCTCGAGCCCCCGCGCCTCGAGCGTCTCGAGCATCGCGTCCTGCGCCGCCGCGTCGACCTCGGCGAAGCGCGCGCCGTGCGCCTCGATCGAGGTGCGGTCGAGCTCGTCGAGCCAGCCCGCATAGGCCCCGGCCTCGGTCCCGAGCGGCCCGGCGTAGCGTCGGAGGACGTAGTCGTCGACACCGGCCTCGAGCGCTCCCGGGCCCGTCGCGTCGTCGGGGATGAGCCGCGCGAGGACGGCCCGGAGCGCGTCGGCGCGCCGCTCATCAGCCGTCATCTCGCCTCGCACCTCGTCGGGGGTCGCGGCGCCGCGGCGGCGGCACCGGGATCCATTGCAACGAATGCGCGGGTCCCCCGCAACGCCCCGAACATTGGCAAAGCCAATCCGCCGCATCCCCAACCCGATTTCAGGTGCATCGCCCGGATCTCAGGCCGGGAGGAGGCCACGACCCCGGATCCGGCCGGATGCGGCCCGGCCGACCTGAAAACGGCGTGGGGCTACAGCAGCGTGATGGGCTTGACGATGTCGGCGGCGATGAGGACGAGCGACATGACGCCGAGGAGCACGACGACGACCATCGTGATGGGCGCCGCCTTGGAGATGTCGACGGGGCCCGGGTCGGGTCTGCCGCGGAGCTTCGCCCAGCCGCGCCGGATCGCCTCCCAGATCGCGCCGAGCACGTGCCCGCCGTCGAGCGGGAGGAGCGGGATGAGGTTGAAGACGAAGAGCGCGGTGTTGAGCGAGGCGAAGACGCCGACGAGCGAGCCGACCTTGTCGAGCATGGGGACGGCGTCGATGCTCGCGATCTCGCCCGCGAGCCGGCCGACGCCGACGACGGAGAGCGGGCCGTTCGGGTCGCGCTCGGCCCCCGGTGTGAAGATGACGGCGGCCGTGTCCCAGATCCTGACCGGCAGCTGCCAGATGATGTCGACGACCCGGACGATGTTGTCCCCGACGGCCGGGAGGACCGAGGTGATCGGCTGCCGGGTCGTCTCGTAGGCGGCGCCGATGCCGAGGAAGCCGACGTCGACGTAGGCGGGCTCGCCGGCAGCGTCGAGGATGACGTCGCCCTTGTCGTCGATCGCGTAGCGCTGCGAGCGCATGGGGGTCGCGGTGAGCTCGAGTTCGGCGCCGTCGCGCTCGATGAGGATGCGGATCGGCTCCCCCGCGTGCTCCCGGATGATCTCCGTCGACTGGAGCCAGCCGGTCACGGGCTCGCCGTCGATCGCGAGGAGCCGGTCGCCGGGGCGGATCCCCGCGGCGGCCGCGGGGGCGGCTGGGTCGCCGGCCGCGCATTCCTGCCGCGTCTGCGCGGCGGGGAGCACGCATTCGTTGACCGTTCCGATCGTCGTCGACAGCTGCGGGATGCCGATGCCGCAGAGCAGGATCGCGTAGGCGAGGACGGCGAGGAGGAGGTTCATGACCGGCCCGCCGAGCATGACGATGACGCGCTTCCAGGCAGGGAGCAGGTAGAAGGCGCGCTTGGGGTCCTCCGAGGGCTCGGCCTCCTGCACCGCGGTGTCGAAGAAGGAGGTCGTCGAGTCGCGCATGACCCCGTCCTCCTCGGGCGGGTACATGCCGGAGAGCGCGACGAAGCCGCCGAGCGGGAGGGCCTTGACGCCGTACTCGGTCTCCCCGACCCGCTTCGACCACACGGTCGGGCCGAAGCCGATCATGTACTTCGGCACGTAGACGCCGAAGCGTTTCGCGGGCCAGAGGTGGCCGAGCTCGTGGAGCGCGATCGAGATGCCGAGTCCGAGGGCGATGATGACGACGCCGAGGATGTAGAGCAGCACGGTCTCGACGGTCACCGGCCCAGGCTAGCGGCGCACGGCTGACAGTCGGCCATGTCTCGGCTGTGCGTCAGGGGAGGAATGCGCGGGGCCGCGAGGGCGCGCATTCCTCTCGCCCACACTGCATACCTAGCACCGCCATGTATAGTGCCGGCAGGCATCCTCGGAGGGAACACCATGCGCATCGACAAGGACCTCGTCGCCGCCGTCGCGACGCCCCTCGTGCTGACGATCCTCGCGGAGTCCGACAGCTACGGCTACGCGATCCTCGCGCGGGTCCGCGAGCTCTCCGGCGGCGAGCTCGAGTGGAGCGACGGCATGCTCTACCCGCTCCTCCACCGGCTCGAGGACCTCGGGCTGCTGACCGCCGCGTGGGGGCGCTCCCCCGAGGGGCGGCGCCGCAAGTACTACGCGATCACCGAGGCGGGCCGACGCGCGCTCGGCGAGCAGCGCGCGCAGTGGGCGGCCGTGACCGGGACGCTCGACCGGCTGTGGCGCCAGGGCCCGGCCGGCCCGACGCTGGGAGTCGCGCAGTGAGCGGCGCGGGCACGGAGGGCGCCGCCGAGGCGGGCATCCGCGAGTGGCGGCGCCACCTCGAGCAGGCGGGGACGATCCGCCCCGGCGAGGCCGAGGAGCTCGAGGCGCACCTCCGCGACGAGCTCGACGGGCTCACGGCCGCGGGGCTCGACGCGGACGAGGCCTTCCTCATCGCGGTGCGCCGCCTCGGCGCGATCCACGCGATCTCCGCGGAGTTCGCGAGGTCGAACTCCGCGCGGCTCTGGAAGCAGCTCGTGCTCCCCGCGCCGACCGCCGAGCGCGGCGGCCTCCGCGACCTGTGGTGGGCGCTCGGCATAGGGCTCCTCGCGGCGATCGCGGTCCAGATCGTGCTCGGCATCAGATTCGGGGGCCCGCTCGGCGGGGCCATCATCGCGCCGACCGCCGCGGCCCCGGCGCTCGTCGCACTCATCCCGATCGGCGCGCTCGTCGCCTGGTTGCTCGTCCGCCGCCGCGCGCGGGGCGCCGTCAGGATCCTCGTCGCGATCGCGCCGCCGCTCGTGCTCGCCGCGGTGCTCGTCCTCGGTCCGCTCGACGCCGGCGCCGACGCGAGCGGCCAGTGGTTCGCGATCGCCATCAGCCACACGCCGATCGCTGCCTGGCTCGGGGTCGGGCTCGCCTACCTCGGCAGCGCCTGGCGCAGCTCCCGGCGCCGGATGGATCTCGTGCGCTTCACGGGCGAGTTCGTCATTTACTACACGCTCGTCGCCATCGGCGGGTACGCGTTCGCGCTGCTGGCCGTCGGGATCATCGTCCCCGCATTCCCCGAGTCCCTCCCCTGGATCCTGCAGTGGGGCCTCGGCTCCGCCGCGGTCATCGCGGTCCCCGCGGCCGCCTGGCTCGTCGAGGCGAAGCAGCAGGTCATCGAGACCCTCGCCCCCATCCTCGCCCGCATCTTCCTGCCGATCGCCGCCGGCGTGAGCCTCATCGCCGCGGCGCTCTACCTCGTCGGCGGCGCGGAGCGCGGCTTCGACCGCGACTTCATGGTCGTGCTCGACGTGCTCCTCGTGCTCGTGCTCGGGCTCCTGCTCTACCACCTCTCCGCGCGCGGCGAGAGCCGCTGGAACGGCTTCTTCGACGCCGCCGCCCTCCTCGCGATCCTCGGCGCGCTCGTCCTCGACGCGATGCTGCTCGCCGACATGGTCCTCCGGGTCGCCGACTACGGCTGGACCGCGAACCGCATCGTCGCGCTCGGCCTCAACCTCATCCTCGTCGCCGTCCTCGCGGGCGCCGCGATCCTCAGCGCCCTCCACCTTGCCGGTCGCAGCCCCATCGCTCGGCTCGAGCGCTGGCTCATGGCGACGCTCCCGGTCTACTCGATCTGGGCGGGACTCGTCGTCATCGTGCTGCCCTTCGTCCCCGGGCTCGGCTGAGTCGGCGCCCTCGCGCATTCCTCCTCAGGGACGAATGCGCTGCGCCGCGGCCGCCCTCGCCCACCGGTCCGCCGCGAGCACCGCGTCGAGGTCGAGGGGCCCGGCGGGCGGGGTGTGCTCGGCGACGACCTCGGCGATCGTCTCGACGATCCCGAGGAAGCCGAGCGCACCGTCGTGGAAGGCGTCGACGGCGACCTCGTTCGCGGCGTTGAAGACCGCGGGCAGCGTGCCGCCGAGCTCGCCGACGCGCTTCGCGAGCGCGACCGCGGGGAAGGCCGTCTCGTCGAGCGGCTCGAAGCTCCACTGGCTCGCCGTCGTCCAGTCGAGCGGCGCCCCGACCCCCGAGATGCGGTCAGGCCAGCCGAGGGCGAGGGAGATCGGCAGCCGCATGTCCGGCGGCGAAGCCTGGGCGATCGTCGAGCCGTCGACGAACTCGACCATCGAGTGGACGATCGACTGCGGGTGGACGACGACGTCGATCCGCTCGTAGGGCACCCCGAAGAGGTGGTGGGCCTCGATGACCTCGAGCCCCTTGTTGACGAGCGTCGCCGAGTTCGTCGTGACGACCCGGCCCATGGCCCAGGTCGGGTGCGCGAGCGCCTCCGCGGGGGTGACGTCGCGGAGCGACTCGACCGAGCGACCGCGGAACGGCCCGCCGCTCGCGGTGAGCACGAGCCGGCGGACCTCCCCGGACGTCCCCGAGCGAAGCGCCTGCGCGAGCGCGGAGTGCTCCGAGTCGACGGGGACGAGCTGTCCCGGACCCGCCGCCGCGGTGACGAGCTCGCCGCCGATGACGAGAGACTCCTTGTTCGCGAGCGCGAGGAGCGCGCCCGTCCTCAGGGCCGCGAGGGTCGGTGCGAGGCCGACCGCGCCCGTGATGCCGTTGAGGACGACGTCGGCTGGCGTCGACGCCACGAGCTCGACGGCCGCCTCCGCGCCGAGCCCCGTCGAACGCTCGGGGACGCCGAACTCGGCGGCCTGCTCCGCGAGGAGCCGCGCATTCGTGCCCGCGACGAGGCCGACGACCTCGAAGCGCTCCCGGTTGGCGCGGATGACGTCGAGCGCCTGGGTGCCGATCGAGCCGGTGCTGCCGAGGATCAGGATGCGGCGCATGACCACCAGGCTATCGGCCCCGCGCGACCCTCGGGCGGGCTCAGGAGGCCGAGACGATGTGGACGACGAAGACGAGCGTCTGGCCGCCGAGGCGGTGCGCCGCCGGGTCGGTCCCGTAGGCCATCGCGGGCGGGATCGTCGCGACGAGCGTCGAGCCGACCGCCTGGCCGACGAGCGCGTCGCGGAAGCCCTCGATGACGCCATCGGTCGAGAAGGTCGCCGACTGTCCGCGGGCGTACGAAGAGTCGAAGACCTCGGCGGTGTCCCACGAGACGCCGTGGTAGTCGACCGTGACCGTCGCCCCAGCGGGCACGGGCTCGCCGTCGCCCGGCACGAGCACCTCGAGCTGGAACTCCGCGGGCGGGGCCCCCTCGGGGAGCGTCACGGTCGGCACGGCGGTGCTCAAGTCGACCGCGGGCGCGGTCAACGCGGCGTCGCGCTCGACGGTCACGGCCTCGGGGGCCTCCGGCAGCTCCGGGACGACCGTCTCCTCGACCGAGTCGACGTCGAGGACGAGCACGATGACGCTCGACTCCTCGAGGCCGAGGGCCGCGACGTTCTGGCCGAAGGCCTCGACCGCCGGCATGACCGTGACGACGCGCGAGCCGGGCGTCGAGCAGCTCAGCGCCGCGATGATGCCCGTCGAGTACAGGCTCGGGTCGTTGACGAAGGGCACGGGCGCCGCCGACAGGTCGCTGCCGCGCTCGAAGACGTCGCCGGTCGCGCCGTCGAAGACGGTGTAGCGCGCGTTGACGGTCTGCCCCTCGACGGCGCCGTCACCAGTGCCCTCGATCGCGACGGTCCGCTGGACGTCGGTCACCTCGAGCGGCTCGGCGAGGGTCAGGCTCAGCTCGCCGCCGAAGTCGCCCGTGACGTCAACCGAATCGGAGACCGGCCCGGACGGGACGCAGTCCGCCTGGCTCGCACCATCCGGCGCGCAGCCGGCGAGGCCGAGGGCGAGCGCCCCCGTCGTGAGGAGGGCGGCAGCGGCATGGCGGGGACGGAATCGCACCCGTCGAGCCTAGGGGCGCCCGCCCGGCTCAAGCTGTGAGGATGACGGGCTCGTGCCCGACGGGGAAGGCGACCGAGCTCGCGATGAAGCAGAGCCGGCTCGCCTCCTCGTGGATCCTCGCCGCGAGCTCCGGATCGCCCGCGGCGATCGTCACGACCGGCCGGAGCGTCGCCGAGGCGAAGCGGCCGCCCTGCCCCTCCTGCGCCATGACGCCGACCGCCGAGTCGCGATAGTCGGTGACGACGATGCCGTGCTGGACCGCGACGTGGAGGTAGGAGAGCATGTGGCACTGACTCAGCGCCGCGAGGAGGAGCTCCTCCGGGTTCCACCGCTCGGCCTCGCCGTGGAAGGCGCGATCGGCGCTGCCCTCGATCGCGTGCGTCTTGCCGGGCGCGGTCACCGCATTCGTCCTCGAGTACTCGCGATAGCCGCTCGTCCCGGTCCCGCGGTTGCCGAGCCACTCGACCTCGACGGCGTAGTGATGGTCCATGCCGACAGTCTGCCCTTAGGGCGCGTGCCATGGAGGAATGCGCGTGGCTAGACTCGCGCCGTGAGCACCGACATCGCCGTCGAGACCGCCCCCGCGATCGCGCAGGAGCGCCGCATCATCACCGAGATCCCGGGACCGCGCTCGCGCGCGCTCCATGAGCGACGAATGCGCGTCGTCGCCCGCGGCGTCTCGCTCGGCGCGCCCGTCTACGCCGCCGCCGCGCACGGCGGGGTCATCCTCGACGTCGACGGCAATCAGCACATCGACCTGACGAGCGGGATCGGCGTCGTAACCGTCGGCCACACGGATCCGGGGGTCGTCGAGGCCGCTGGCGAGCAGCTGCGGCGCACGACGCACACGATGTTCCCCACCGTGCCGTACGAGTCGTATGTCCGGGTCGCCGAGCTCCTCGCGGCGCACACCCCGGGCGACTTCGAGAAGCGCTCAGTGCTCGTCACGACTGGTGCCGAGGCGGTCGAGAACGCGGTTAAGATCGCGCGCCACGCGACCGGCCGACCGGGCGTCGCCGTGCTCGATCACGCCTACCACGGCCGCACGAACCTCACGATGGCGATGACGTACAAGGCGGATCCGTACTCGGCGGGGTTCGGGCCGCTCGCGGGGTCCGTCCACCGCGCGCCCGGCTCCTATCCGTTCCGCGACGGGCTGAGCGGGCCGGAGGCGGCCGCCCGGACGATCGCGATCCTCGAGAAGACGGTCGGCGCCGAGTACCTCGCGGCGATCGTCATCGAGCCAATCCAGGGCGAGGGCGGATTCATCGTGCCGGCGGAGGGCTACCTCCCCACGATCGCCGCCTGGGCGAGGGCGCACGGGATCGTCTACGTCTCGGACGAGATCCAGGCGGGCATCGCACGGACGGGCCGCTGGACCGCGATCGAGCACGAGGGGGTCGTGCCGGATCTCGTCGCGACTGCGAAGGGCATCGCCGGCGGGCTCCCGCTCGCGGCCGTGACGGGCCGCGCCGAGCTCATGGATCACCCGCAGCTCGGCGGGCTCGGCGGCACCTTCGGCGGCAACCCGGTCGCCTGCGCCGCCGCCGTCGCGGTCCTCGAGCGCATCGAGGCCGGGGGCGTCCTCGAACGGGCGGCGGAGATCGAGTCCCTCCTGCTGCCGAGGCTGCGCGCCATGCAGCGCCGCTTCCCGATCATCGGCGATGTCCGCGGGCGCGGCGCGATGCTCGCGGTCGAGCTCGTGCGCCCCGGGACCACAGAGCCTGATGCCGCGGCGGTCGGCGCGCTCATCGCGCACGGCATCCGCAACGGCGTCGTCCTTCTCTCCGCCGGGACCTACGGCAATGTGCTCCGCCTCCTGCCGACGCTCGCGAGCCCGGACGCGCTGCTGAGCGACGCCATGGATGTGCTCGAGGACAGCTTCGCGCAGCTGCCGGGCTGAGCCGGGTCGGTCCGACCCGCCGCTACCGCGTGACCCCGAGTCGCTTGCGGCGCAGCGCCGCCCCGAGCTGGGCGATGACGACGATGACGATCGCGAGGATGAAGACGGCCGAGGCGACGACGTTCGCCTCCGCCGGCACGCCCCTCGTCGCGGCGGTCGCGATGTAGAGCGGGAAGGTCGGCACGACCGCGCCGGCGTTGAACTTCGTGATGATGTAGTCGTCGAAGCTCAGGGCGAAGGACAGGAGCGCGGCCGCGACGATGCCGGGGATGAGCAGCGGCAGGGTCACGCGGAAGAACACCTGCAGCGGGGAGCCGTAGAGGTCCCGCCCCGCCTCCTCGAGCGCCGGGTCGAGCGAGGCGACCCGCGCCTTGACCGTGACGACGACGAAGCTCAGGCAGAAGAGCGCGTGCGCGGCGACGACCGTCCAGAAGCTCTTCGGGATGCCGACCGCGAGGAACTGCGCTGCGAGGCCCGCGCCGAGCACGACCTCGGGCGTCGCCATCGGGAGGAAGAGCCCGAGGCTCACCGCCGAGCGGCCGCGGAATCGGTAGCGGCCGAGCGCGAGCGCGAGGAGCGTGCCGAGGACCGTCGCGATGACGGTCGCCGTGACGCCGATGCCGACGGAGGTGCCGAGGGCCTCGCAGATCTGCCCGCGCTCGACCGTGCACACATTGAGCCACTTGTCGAGCGTGAAGCCGGCCCAGATCGAGTTCGTCTTCCTCGAGTCGTTGAAGCTGAAGACGATGACGTGGACGATCGGGGTGAGCAGGAAGATGAAGGCGAGGGCGACGTAGACCGGCAGGAGCCACTTGCCGAGCGTGAGGCGCCTCATAGCAGCTCGTCCGTCCCCGTGCGGCGCACGTAGACGCTGATGAGCACGATGATGACGCCCATGAGGAGCGCCGAGAGCGCCGAGGCGAGCTCGACCTCGCCGGACCTGAGGAATGTCCCCTCGATGACGTTGCCGACCATCGCCGTCTGCGGTCCGCCGAGGTACTCCTGCGCCGCATTGATGAAGTCGCCCGCGGCGGGGATGAAGGTCAGCAGCGTCCCCGAGACGACGCCCGGGAGCGAGAGCGGGAAGGTGACCTTCCAGAACGTCGTCCACGCGGAGGCGTAGAGGTCGCTCCCCGCCTCGACGTAGCGAAGGTCGAGCCGCTCGAGCGTCGCGTAGATCGGCAGGACCATGAAGGGGATGAAGTTGTAGGTGAGGCCGAAGACGACGGAGAAGTCCGTCCCGACGATCGACTGGTCGGGCGGCAGCCAGCCGAGTCCGTGGAGGGCGCTCGCGATCCAGCCGTTGTTGCCGAGGATCTGCTTCCAGGCGAGCGTGCGGAGCAGGAAGGAGATGAAGAAGGGGGCGATAACGAGGATGAGCGCGAGTGCCTGGATCATCGGCCACTTCCGGGCCGTCACGCCGATGAAGTAGGCGACCGGGTAGCCGATCGCGAGGCAGAGCACCGTCGCGATGAGCGCGAAGCCGAAGGAGCGGAAGAAGTGCGGCCAGTAGCTCTCGATCGCGAGCCAGTACGTCTCGAACCACGCGAGCTCCGTCGCGGGCTGCCCGCGGTCGAGGACGACCTCGTGCGGGGCGAAGGAGGTGACGAGGAGCGAGACGAGCGGGGTGATGTAGAAGAGGGCGAGGTAAGCGAGCCCGGGCAGGAGCAGGATGAGGGCGATGCCGGCCGCGCGCTTGAGCGGCGCGACGGCCTCCGCGCCGCTCGATGCGCCGAATGCCGCGAAGGCCATCAGGCCTCCCCGAGTTCCTCGATGAGCTCCTCCTTCGTCTGGACCGCGAGCTGCGCCGTCCCGACGTCATCGGCGAACCGCCCCGCGTCTTCGGGCTCGTCGATGAGGCCGAAGCCGTGGTCGACCTCCCAGCTGACCCAGACCTCGGCGCCCTGCGCGACGAGCTGGCCGCCCCCCGCATTCTGCGCGAAGACGATGACCCGACCGATCCCGGGGACGAGGACGGTGTACTGCGTCGAGACGCCCGTGAAGGAGACGTCGGTCACGTGGCCGGGGCCGAGGATGTTGACCCCCGCGGCCGCCGCGGGCCGGCTCGTGTGGATGCGGAGCTTCTCGGGCCGCACGCCGATCGTCACCTCGCCCGTGTGGCGCTGCGAGCGCGCCTTCGGGACGGCGACCTTGAGGCCGGCGACGTCGACGACGATGACCTCGGCGTCCTCGGCCGTCACGGCGCCCGAGAAGAGGTTCGACTGGCCGAGGAAGTTCGCGACGAATGCGGTGGTCGGCAGGTCGTAGAGCTCCTCCGGCGCGCCTATCTGCTCGATGACGCCGCGGTTCATGACGGCGACGGTGTCGGCCATCGTCATGGCCTCCTCCTGGTCGTGCGTGACGTGGAGGAAGGTGAGGCCGACGGAGTGCTGGATCGATTTGAGCTCGAGCTGCATCTGGCGACGCAGCTTGAGGTCGAGCGCGCCGAGCGGCTCGTCGAGGAGGAGCAGCGCCGGCCGGTTGACGACGGCCCGCGCGAGGGCGACGCGCTGCTGCTGCCCGCCCGAGAGCTGCGCGGGCTTCCTCGCGGCGAGGTGGTCGAGCTCGACGAGTTCGAGCGCCTCGTGGGCGAGCACCTGGGCATTCGCGATCTTGCGACGTTTGAGGCCGAAGGCGACGTTCTCGAGCACGGTCATGTGGGGGAAGAGCGCGTAGGACTGGAAGACCGTGTTGACGGGTCGCCGGAACGGCTTGACGCCGGTGACGTCCTCGCCGCCGATGAGGATCCGGCCGCTCGTCGGCTGCTCAAGGCCGGCGACGAGCCGCAGGGTCGTCGTCTTGCCGCAGCCGGACGGCCCGAGCAGGGCGAAGAACGAGCCGGCCGGGATTCTGAGGTCGAGCGACTCGATCGCCGTGAAGCCCGGGAACCGTTTGTGCAGCCCGATGAGCTCGAGGTCCGCTCCCGCCTCGGCGAATCCCCCAGCAGCCGCCATCAGACGCCCACGTTCAGGGCCTGCCAGGCCGCCGAGTACTCGTTCTCCTCCGCTTCCGACAGTCCGCGGAACACCCGCACATTCGCCATGACCTCGTCGTTCGGGAAGATGAGCCAGTTGTCGACGAGCTCGGGGGCGAATTGCTCCATCGCGGCCTGCGCGCCGACGCAGGGCGAGACGAAGTTCACCCAGGCGGCGAGCTCCGCCGCGACCTCCGGCTCGTAGTAGTAGTCGATGAGCTGCTCGACCTCCTTCTTCGCGGTCGAGGCGTTCGGCACGAGGAAGTTGTCGGCCCAGAGCGTGCCGCCCGAGTCGGGGAGGACGAACTGGAATCGCGGGTCCTCGCCGGCAGCGGCGAGCTCCGCATTGAGGATCGACTCGACATCGCCGGACCACACGATGCCGACGACCGCGTCGCCGTTGATGAGGTCGTCCGTGTAGGAGTTGCCCTTGACCGCTCCGATCTGGCCGTTGGCGATCTGCTCGCCGACGACGTCGAGGGCGTTGTAGAACGCGTCGGCGCCCCAGTTCGTCGAGATGTCGGTCCCGAGCGACTGCATGACGACGCCGACCGTGTCGCGGAGCTCGGAGAGCACGACGACGCGCCCCCGGAACTCGGGCTTCCAGAGGTCCTCGACCGACTTGATGCCGCCGGGCACGGCCTGCTCGTCGTAGACGAGGCCCGCATAGCCGCCCTGCCACGGGATCGACTTCGCCCGGCCCGGGTCGAAGGCCGCCTCCTTGTAGCTCGGGTTGAGCTGGGCGCTGACGTTCGGCAGGTTGGCGTAGTCGAAGCTCTGCACCTGGCCGTCGCGGATGAGCCGCGCGGCCATCCAGTCGGTGAGGCAGAAGGTGTCGTAGCCCGTGTCCGCGTTGAGCTCGAGCTGGCCCTGGATCGTCGCGTAGAACGTGTTGTTGTCATCGACGTCGACGAGGTACTCGACGGGGATGCCGGTGCGCTCCTGGAACGCGTCGAGCGTCGGGTAGTTGCCCGCGTCGTCCTCGTCCATGTAGCCCGTCCAGTTCGCCCAGCGGATCAGTCCGCCCTCGCCGCCACCGCCGCCACCCCCGGCGGGTGCACAGGCGGCCAGGGTGAGCGCTCCCGCTCCCGCGGCGCCGACCTGGAGGAGGCGACGGCGGCTGAGCTGCTGGGCGCGGGCCAACTCGATGAGCCGGCGGAGCATGGGGTCGTTGGGGAGTGCTCTCGGCATCGTGATCCGTCCTCCGGGTGGTGCGCGGGGACCGCGCGGCTGTGGTTGCTGTCGAGCATCGTTGCACAGCGTGGCCCCCCAAGGACAGAAAAAAATCGCTCGGCGCGCCGCGCGGTCGCGCACGCACGAACTGCCACTGGCGGAATCCGCGCCGGGCACTAACGTGTCCACCATGCGGATCGGGGTGCCGAAGGAGATCAAGGACAATGAGTTCCGGGTGGCGCTCACCCCGGGAGGCGCGCTCGATCTCGCGCGGGCAGGCCACGAGGTGCTCGTCGAGACGGGCGCGGGGGTGGGCTCCGGCATCGCCGACGACGACTACGCGGCGACGGGCGCGCGGGTCGTCGCGAGCGCCGCCGAGGCCTGGGATGTGGCCGATCTCGTGCTCAAGGTCAAGGAGCCGATCGCCGCCGAGTACGCGCATTTCCGGCCCGGGCTCGTGCTCTTCACGTTCCTCCACCTCGCCGCCGAGCCGGCACTGACACGGGCCCTCCTCGACGCGGGCGTCACGGCGATCGCCTACGAGACCGTCCAGCTGCCGAACCGCTCGCTGCCGCTCCTCGCGCCCATGTCGGAGGTTGCCGGGCGGCTCGCCCCGATCGTCGGGGCGAACGCGATGCTCAAGCCCGCCGGCGGCCCCGGCCTCCTCGTCCCCGGCGTGCCTGGCACCCGCGCCGCCGAGGTCGTCGTCATCGGCGCAGGCGTCGCGGGGTCGTCCGCCATGGATGTCGCGATCGGCCTCGGCGCGCGGGTCACCGTCCTCGACACGAATCTCGCGCGTCTCCGGGAGATCGACGCGATTCACGGCGGGCGCGTGCAGACGCTCGCGTCGAACGCGGTCGAGATCGAGCGCGCCGTGACGGCGGCGGATCTCGTCATCGGCTCCGTGCTCATCCCGGGGGCTCGCGCGCCGAAGCTCGTCACGCATTCGCTCGTCGAGCGCATGCGGCCCGGCAGCGTCCTCGTCGATATCGCGATCGACCAGGGCGGCTGCTTCGAGGACTCGCACCCGACGACGCACAGCGACCCGACCTTCGAGGTCGCCGGGACGCGTTTCTACTGCGTCGCGAACATGCCCGGGGCGGTCCCCGTGACCTCGACCTCCGGGCTCACGAACGCGACGCTCCCGTACACGCGCGCGATCGCCGGGATCGGCTGGCGGGACGCCCTCCGCGCCGACCCCGCGCTCGCGCTCGGGCTCAACACCCACGCGGGACTCGTGACGAATGCGGGGGTCGCGACCGCGCATTCGCTCACGATGACGCCACTCGCCGACGTCCTCGGCTGAGTCGGGCTCAGGCCTCGCCGCGCGGCGCGGTGCCGTCGGGGTCCTCGTCGGCGTCCGGCGCCTCGAGGACCTCGAGGATGCCGACCGTGATGTTGTCGCGCCCGCCCGAAGCGTTCGCGGCGCCGATGAGCGAGGCGGCGATCTCGTCGGGGTCGGCGTCCGCACCGAGGAGCTCGGCGATGCGGGTGGCGTCGACCTCCCGCGTCAGCCCGTCCGTGCACGCGAGGAAGCGATCGCCCCGCTCCGGCGTCGCGATCCAGCTGTCGTGCGGTGGTACCTCGCCGAAGCCGAGGGCCCTCGTGATGATGTTCGCGTCGGGGTGGAACTCGGCGAGCTCCGCGTCGAGCCGACCGGCGTCGACGAGCTCCTGGACGTACGAGTGGTCGACCGTGACCTGCACGAGCTCGCCGGCCCGCAACCGGTAGACGCGCGAGTCGCCGATGTTGAAGACGATGAGCGCGGGATGCCCCTCGTGCGCGATGACGGCGACGCCCGACACGGTCGTGCCGCTGCCGTGCGCGGTGCCCGCGGTCCGCAGGAGGATGTCGTCGGACGCCGCGACGAGTGCGGCGCCGATGTCCTCCGGCTCGAGGATCGCCCCCTGACGCCCGCGCGCCTTCGCCCGCTCGGCGAGCCGCTCGACCGCGGCAGCGCTCGCGACGTCGCCCGCCGAGTGCCCCCCGAGGCCGTCCGCGACCGCGACGAGGCCGGGCACCGCGACGAGGCTGTCCTCGTTGACCGCGCGCCGGTGCCCGATGTCGCTCGCACCGCCCCAGCGCAGCTCGAGCCCGGAGGCGCCCACCGTGAACCGCCGCGTGCGCTTCGGGCTGACGATCTCCGTCACCGAGCTCCTCCGGTCGGGTCGCAAGCTGCACCGGTGTGCAGGGGGTCCAGCCTACCCGTGCGCGCGGCTGCCTCTTGCGGCCCCCAGGGGGGCGAGCGCTACGCTCATGCCCACCGGCTGCCCCGGACACCCGCGGACGGCCCTCCAAGGAGCTGATACCCATGTCCTCCACCGCCGAGACTCTCCAGCAGAAGGCGAAGGACCACCTCTGGATGCACTTCTCCCGGCAGCAGATGCTGGCCGACGGGACGGCGCCCATCATCGTCAAGGGCGATGGCCACCACATTTGGGACGCGCACGGCAAGCGGTACTTCGACGGGCTCTCCGGGCTCTTCACCGTCAACGCCGGGCACGGCCGCAAGCGCCTCGCCGAGGCGGCGGCGCGCCAGGCCGAGGAGCTCGCGTACTTCCCCCTCTGGTCGTACCTCCACCCGTCGGCGATCGAGCTCGCGGAGCGGCTCGCGGCCGAGGCGCCCGGCGACCTCAACCGCGTGTTCTTCTCGACGGGCGGCGGCGAGTCCGTCGAGACGGCGTTCAAGCTCGCGAAGCAATACTTCAAGCTCGTCGGCAAGCCGCTCAAGCACAAGGTCATCTCGCGCGCGATCGCCTACCACGGCACGCCGCAGGGCGCCCTATCGATCACGGGCATTCCGCCCTTCAAGCAGCCCTTCGAACCGCTCGTGCCGGGCTCGGTCCGGGTCGTCAACACGAACTTCTACCGCCGCGACGAGCAGGGCTTCGTCTGGGACGGCGAGGGCGACGAGCTCGAGTCGTACGGTCGCTGGGCGGCCGACCGCATCGAGCGGGCGATCGAGTTCGAGGGGCCCGACACCGTCGCGGCGGTCTTCGTCGAGCCGGTGCAGAACGCGGGCGGCTGCTTCCCGCCGCCGCCCGGCTACCTCCAGCGCGTCCGCGAGATCTGCGACCGGCACGACGTCATCATGGTCGCCGACGAGGTCATCTGCGCCTTCGGCCGGATCGGCGAGACCTTCGCCTCGACCGCCTTCGGCGTCGTGCCCGACATCATCACGTGCGCGAAGGCGATGACGAGCGGCTACCAGCCGATCGGGGCGGCGATCGTGTCCGATCGGCTCTACGAGCCCTTCGCGAGCGGCACGACGACGTTCCTCCACGGCTACACCTTCGGCGGGCACCCGGTCGCGGCGGCGGTCGCGCTCGAGAACCTCGCGATCTTCGACGAGGAGGGCCTGAATGCGCGGGTCCGGGAGCACTCCCCCGCGTTCCGTGCGGCGCTCGAGCGGCTCACCGACCTCCCGATCGTCGGGGATGTGCGCGGCGCCGGCTACTTCTTCGGCATCGAGCTCGTCAAGGACAAGGCGACGCGCGAGACCTTCGACGACGCGGAGTCGGAGCGGCTCCTGCGCGGCTTCCTCTCGAAGGCGCTCTGGGACGCGGGGCTCTACTGCCGGGCGGACGACCGCGGCGACCCCGTCATCCAGCTCGCGCCGCCCCTGACGATCGGGCCGGCCGAGTTCGACGAGATCGAGTCGATCCTGCGGGGCGTGCTCACGGAGGCCTGGGCCCGCCTGTGACGGGCGGGAGCCTCTGGTCGGACGAGCTCGGGGAGGAATGCGCGCCGCGCGCGAGCCTTCCCGGTGACGTCGACGTCGACGTCGCGATCGTCGGCGCGGGGCTCACGGGCATCTGGACGGCCTGGTACCTGCTCCTCGCGGCGCCGGGCACGCGAGTCGTGCTCCTCGAGCGCGAGGTCGCCGGCTTCGGGGCCTCCGGCCGCAACGGCGGCTGGTGCTCGGCGCTCTTCCCGCGCTCGGCGGCCTCGCTCATCGCCGCGCACGGCGTCGAGGCGGCGAAGGCGATGCGGCGCGCGATGATTCATACGGTCGACGAGGTCGGGCGGGCGACCGCCGAGGCCGGCGTCGACGCCCACTACCTCAAGGCGGGCACGGTCACCTGGGCCCGCGGACCCGCGCAGGAGCGCGCGGCGCGCGGCGAGGTCCGGGCCGCCGCCGCGCTCGGCGTCGACGCACTCGAGTGGCGCGACGGGGCCGGGCCGGGCGTCGCGGGCGCGAGCGGCGCTGTCGTCGACCCGAGCTGCGCCCGCGTCCAGCCGGCCCGGCTCGTCCGCGGCATGGCGGCGGCGGCCGAGCGGCTCGGCGCCGTCATCCATGAGGGGACGACCGTGCGGGAGGTCGTGCCCCGTGGGGCCGACGGCCGGGCCCGCGCCCTGACCGACCGCGGGATGGTCCGCGCCGAGCACGTCGTCGTCGCGACCGAGGCGATGACGGGCTCGCTGCGCGGCTGGGGGCGGCGCATCCTGCCGATCTACTCGCTCATGGTCGCGACGGCGCCGCTGCCCCGCGCATTCTGGGACGATATCGGCATCGGCCCCGGCCAGACCTTCGCCGATCACCGGCACCTCATCGTCTACGGACAGCGGACGGCCGACGACCGCATCGCCTTCGGCGGTCGCGGCGCCCGGGTCCACCTCGGCTCCGCCGTCCGCCCGGAGTTCGACCGGGTGCCGCGGGTCTTCGCGCACCTCGAGCGGGCGATCGTCGAGCTCTTCCCGGCCGCCGCGGGCGCGCCGATCACGCACCGCTGGGGTGGCGCGCTCGGGGTCGCGCGCGACTGGCACGCGAGCGTCGGGCTCGACCGGGCTTCCGGCATCGGCTGGGCCGGCGGCTACGTCGGCGACGGGCTCTCGACGACGAACCTCGCGGGCCGCACCCTCGCCGACCTCCTCCTCGGCCGCGCGACCGAGCTGACGGCGCTCCCGTGGGTCGGGCACCGCTCGCCGGACTGGGAGCCCGAGCCGCTCCGATTCCTCGGGGCGAATGCGGGGCTCGCCGCGACCGCCCTCGCCGACGCCGAGGAGCGGATCACCCAACGGCCCTCGCTCGTCGCGCGGCTCATGGCGCCGCTCACGGGAGGCTGAGGCGCGGGCCGCCGCGCCCGCGCTACGCGTCCTCGACCGGCCGCTCGAACTGCGAACGGTACAGCGCGGCATAGGCGCCGCCGGCGGCGATGAGCGTCTCGTGGTCGCCCTGCTCGACGATGCGGCCGTCCTCCATGACGAGGATGAGGTGCGCGTCGCGGATCGTCGAGAGCCGGTGAGCGATGACGAAGCTCGTGCGGTCGGCGCGCAGCTCGGCCATCGCGCGCTGGATGAGGAGCTCCGTGCGCGTGTCGACCGAGCTCGTCGCCTCGTCGAGGATGAGGAGCCGCGGGTCGGCGAGGACCGCCCGCGCGATCGTGATGAGCTGCTTCTGGCCCGCCGAGACGTTGTCGCCCTCGTCGTCGAGCACGGTGTCGTAGCCCTCGGGCAGCGAGGCGACGAAGTGGTCGACGTAGGCGGCCTTCGCGGCCTCGACGACCTCCTCGTCGCTCGCGGAGGGCCGCCCGTAGCGAATGTTCTCCCTGATCGTGCCGCCGAAGAGCCAGGTGTCCTGGAGCACCATCCCCGAGCGGCCCCGCAGATCGTCGCGCGCCATCTCGGCGGTGTCGACGCCGCCGAGGAGGATCCGTCCCGCGTCGACGTCGTAGAAGCGCATGAGGAGGTTGACGAGCGTCGACTTGCCCGCACCGGTCGGCCCGACGATCGCGACGGTGCTGCCGGGTGCGGCGTGGAGCGACAGGTCACGGATGAGCGGCTTCGCGGGGTCGTAGTCGAAGTCGACGTGCTCGAAGTCGAGGTCGGCGGCATCCGCGGCGGGCGAGCGCGACGGCACGGGGTCGGGGCGCTGCTCCTCGGCGTCGAGGAGTTCGAAGACCCGCTCCGCCGAGGCGATGCCGGACTGGAGCAGGTTGACCATCGAGCCGAGCTGCGAGAGCGGCTGCCCGAGCTGCCTTGAGTACTGGATGAAGGCCTGGACGTCGCCGAGCGACATCGCGCCGCCCGCGACGAAGACGCCGCCGACGACGGCGATGACGACGTAGACGAGGTTCCCGATGAACATTGTCGCGGGCATGATGATGCCCGAGACGAACTGCGCGCCGAAGCTCGCGCGGTACATCGCCTCGTTCTCCTCGCGGAAGCGCGCGACGAGCTCGGGCTGCCGGCCGAAGACCTTGACGAGCGCGTGGCCCGTGTAGCCCTCCTCGACCTGCGCGTTGAGCCGTCCCGTGCGGGCCCACTGCTCGACGAAGAGCGGCTGGGAGCGCTTCGCGATGAGGCCCGCGACGACGGCGGTGAGCGGCACGGTCACAAGGGAGATGAGCGCGAGCGGCCAGGAGATCGAGAACATCATGATGATGACCCCGACGACCATGAGCAGCGAGTTGAGCAGCTGCGACAGGGTCTGGTTGAGGCTCTGCTGGACGTTGTCGACGTCGTTCGTCACGCGGCTGAGGAGCTCGCCGCGCGGCATGGCGTCGAAGTACTTGAGCGGCAGTCGGTGGAGCTTGTCCTCGACCTCCTCGCGGAAGCGGTAGGCGACGCGCTGCACGACGCGGTTGAGGATGAGCCCCTGCAGCCAGCCGAGGAGCGAGCCGATGACGTAGACCGCGAGCGCGGTGAGCAGCCAGCCGCGGAGCGCCTCGAAGTCGATGCCGAAGCCGGGGTGGAGGTCCATGGCGGCGATCATGTCCGCCTGCTGGTCCTGGCCGTTCGCCCTAAGGCCCGCGACGACCTGCTCCTGCGTCGTCCCGGCCGGGATGCCCTTCGAGATCGCCCCCGCGAAGATGACGTTCGTCGCCTCGCCGAGGAGCTTCGGGCCCGTCACCATGAGCGCGGTGCTCACGGCCGCGAGGACGATCGTCAGCGCGATGAGGAACCGGTGCGGGCGGAGTCGGCCGAGCAGTCGCCGCGTCGAGGGCCAGAAGGCCATCGCCTTCTCGGTCGGCATGCCCATCCCCATGGGCCCGTGCGGGCCGCGCCCGCGACCCGTCTGCATCGCGGACCGCGCAGCGGGAGCCGCCGCATTCGTGCCGGGTCGTCCCGGCCGCGCCGCGCTCATGCCGCCTCCTCGTCCGCCCGGAGCTGGCTGTCGACGATCTCGCGGTAGGTCTCGCTCTCCGCGAGGAGCTCGTCGTGGCGGCCGCGCGCGACGACGCGCCCGTCGTCGATGACGAGGATCTCGTCGGCCCCGACGATCGTCGACACCCGCTGGGCGACGACGATGCGGGTGGACTCGGCCGCGGCGCGGTCGAGCGCGGCCCGCAGTCGCGCATCGGTCGCGACGTCGAGTGCGCTGAAGGCATCGTCGAAGACAAGGATTGGGGCCCGCTTGACGAGGGCCCGCGCGATCGCGAGCCGCTGACGCTGCCCGCCCGAGACGTTCGTCCCGCCCTGCGCGATCGGCGCCTCGAGGCCCTCGGGCATCGCCCGGACGAAGTCCTCGGCCTGCGCGGTGCGGAGCGCCTCCCAGAGCTCCTCGTCGCTCGCGTCGGGGCTCCCGAAGCGCAGGTTCGAGGCGACCGTGCCGGAGAAGAGGTAGGCCCGCTGCGGCACGAGCCCGATGCGCCCCCAGAGGAGGTCCTGCTCGATCTCGCGCACGTCGACGCCGTCGATGAAGACGCTCCCGCCGGTCGCGTCGAAGAGCCGGGGGATGAGGCCGACGAGCGTCGTCTTGCCCGAGCCCGTGCTGCCGATGATCGCCGTCGTCGTCCCCGGGCGTGCGAGGAAGCTGATGCCGGAGAGCACGGGCGCCTCGGCGCCGGGGTAGCGGAACTCGACGTCGCGGAACTCGACCGTGCCCTCGAGCCTCGCGGGGGTGACCGGCCGGCTCGGCGCCACGACGCTCGTCTCGGTCTCGAGCACCTCGCTGATGCGCTCGGCGGCGACCGCGGCGCGCGGCACCATCATCGACATCATGACCGCCATCATGACGGCCATGAGGATCTGGATGAGGTACTGGAGGAATGCGGTGAGCGCCCCGACCTGCGTCGCCCCGGCGTCGACTCCCTCCGCCCCGAACCAGAGCACCGCGACCGAGGTCACGTTCATGACGAGCATGACGAGCGGGAAGACGAGGGCGAAGAGGCGGCCGGCGCGCAGCGCCGTGTCGGTGAGTTCCGCGTTCGCGACCGCGAAGCGCTCGGACTCGTGCCGCTCTCGGACGAATGCGCGGATGACGCGGATCCCGGAGAGCTGCTCGCGCATGACGCGGTTGACGCTGTCGATGCGGCTCTGCATCCGGCGGAAGAGCGGGATCATGCGGGAGACGATGATGCCGATCACGACGAGGAGGACCGGCACGGCGACGGCCATGAGCCAGGAGAGCCCGACGTCCTGCTGGAGCGCCATGATCACGCCGCCGATCGCCATGATGGGGGCGGTCGCCATGAGGGCGAGCGCCATGAAGACGAGGAGCTGGACCTGCTGGACGTCGTTCGTCGTTCGGGTGATGAGGCTCGGCGCGCCGAAGCGGCCGACCTCGCGCTCGGAGAACTCCGCGACCCGGGTGAAGATGCGCTCGCGGAGGTCACGGCCGAGCCGCATCGCCGACCCCGCGCCGAACCACACGGCCGCGATCGCCGCGGCGATCTGCACGATGGTCGCCCCGAGCATGATGCCGCCCGTTTGGAGGATGCGGCCGATGTCGCCCTTGGCGATGCCGTTGTCGATGATGTCGGCGTTGAGGCTCGGCAGGAGGAGGTTCGCGAGCGTCTGGACGAGCTGGAAGACGATGACCGCGATGACGAGCCAACGGTACGGGCGCAGGGCATCGCCGACAAGCCGGAGGAGCTTCACGGGGATCGATCCTCGCACGCCGGGGCGCGCGCCACCTACTCGTTCGCCGACGGCGGAGCCAGGCGGGGCCGGTGCGGCGCCGCCGCGCGGAAGCCGCCCGTGGCGACGAGGACGATGAGGAGCGCGAGCGGCACGAGCCACCCGCTCCAGCCGAGGATCGTCGCGCTCGTCGTGTCGATGACGGCGCCCTCCTGGGCGAAGACGAGGAAGAAGCCGGCGGCCGCGTTGAAGGCCGCGTGGGCGACGGCCGCGGGCCACACGGAGCCGCCCCGCATGCGGAGCCAGCCGAAGATCCCGCCGACGACGACGCACATCCCGACCATCGACATCAGGCCGAGCCAGCCCGGCGCCGTGGGGTAGTTGTAGCCGAGGAGGATGAGCGGCGCGTGCCAGAGCCCCCAGATGACGCCGGAGAGGAGGATCGCCGGCACGGTGCCGAGTCGGAGGAGTCTCGGCAGGAGCCAGCCGCGCCAGCCGAGCTCTTCGCCGAAGGCCGGGATGAGGTTGATGCCGACGCCGAGGAGGATCTGGACGAACTGCAGCGCGACGAGCAGCTCGATCGGGACGGGGAGCTCGCCGACGCCGACGGCGGCGAGCTGCGCGTCGAGGAGCGCACGGAAGCCGCTGAGTCCCGCGAAGTCCGCGGGGTAGACCCCGAGCGCCGCGCCGATCGGCAGCGCGACGAGGATGATGGCGACGGGGACGACGACGCCGAGCGCGAGGTAGCCGACGAGTCGGCGGATGCGCACGTGCGAGGCGATGCCGAGCGCGGCGAGTCGCGTCCCGCGCGCCGGGCGCTCGACGGCGAGGCAGGCGACGAGCGCTGCCACCCCCGGGGTCCACATGATGACGACGCCGAGGACGCTCACGCCGAGGCCGCCCCAGGTCGCGAGCCCGTCCCCGCTCAGCCAGAGCGGGAGCGCGAGGAGCCAGGCGCCGCCGAAGGCGATCGCGAGGAAGACGATGATGGCGGTGAGCGATCGTGACACGCCATTACTCTAGTTCAACTAGAACTACTTTGCGTCCGGTCGGTCCCCACCCCCGAATGATCCCCAGGAATGCGCGAGCGGCGCCGAGGATGTCGACGCTCGGCGATACCGTCGAGGTCATGCACCGGATCGTCACCGACTCCCCCGTCGGGCCCATCGAGCTCCTCGCCGAGGACGAGGCGCTCGTCGAGGTCACGATCGCCCGGGCCGGGCGGCTCCCGAGAGCGAGCCTCGGCATCGACCCGAGCCCGGTGCTCGAGGAGGCCGCCGAGCAGCTCGGCGAGTACTTCGACGGCGCGCGCCACGCATTCGACCTGCCGCTCGCGGCGAAGGGGACCGAGTTCCAGCGGCGCGTCTGGCAGCGGATCGCGGAGATCCCGCACGGCACCGCGGTGACCTACTCCCGGCTCGGCGCAGATCTCGGCTACCCGAGCGCCGCGAGCCGCGCGATCGGGATCGCGGTCGGGGCGAACCCCATCACGATCATCATCCCGTGCCACCGCGTGCTCGCCGCCGACGGCCGTGTCACCGGCTACTCGGGTGGCGACGGGATCCCGACGAAGCGGCTACTGCTCGACCACGAGGGGATCCCGTACCGATGAGCGTCATCGAGGGGGGCGACGGCCGCGCGCGGTGCGCCTGGGTCGGGGCTGACGCCGAGTACGCGCGCTACCACGACGAGGAGTGGGGGCGAGCGCTCCACGGCGACCTGCCGCTCTACGAGAAGCTCTGTCTCGAGGGATTCCAGGCCGGACTCTCGTGGATCACGATCCTCCGGCGCCGCGAGGGATTCCGCGAGGCCTTCCACGGCTTCGACCCGGCCCGCGTCGCGATGCTGGGCGCCGACGACGTCGAGCGGCTCCTGCTCGACACCCGCATCATCCGCAATCGGGCGAAGGTCCTCGCGACGATCGCGAATGCGCGGGCGCTCCTCGCGATGCAGGCGCGCGACGGCGACGGCGCGCTCGACCGCCTCGTGTGGTCGCACGCGCCGGAGCCGCGGCCGAGGCCTACCGCCCTCGACGAGATCCCCGCCGTCACGTCCGAATCGACGGCGCTGTCCCGGGCGCTCAAGCGCGAGGGCTTCCGCTTCGTCGGCCCGACGACGATGTACGCCCTCATGCAGTCGGCCGGGCTCGTCGACGACCACGTCGCCGGCTGCTGGCGCGCGACGGGTTGAAGGCGCTCAGACGAGCAGGTCGAGGTGACCCTCGGCGACCGGCTCGAGCGCATGGTCGTTCGCCGCCGCCCAGCGCAGCAGGTCCTCGATCGTGCGGATCGAGGGACTGTCCGCGATGAGGGCACCGACGAAGACGCCCTTGAAGTGCTTGTTCCAGTGCGAGATCGCGAGGCGACGGCCATCCTCGCCCGAGGTGACGACCCGCACCGTCCAGCCGCCCTCAGGCAGCGGGTCTCGCTTCGCGTACTCCTTCGAGCGGAGGTCCACGACGGCCTCGTCGACCGCGACGAGCTCGTCGAGCGGCGGCGGCACGGAGCCATCCGCGCCACGCAGCCCATCCTCGGCCGTGTGGATGAGGATCGAGTCTTCCGCGTAACGTCGCTGCTCGGGCGTCAGCCCCTCGACGCCGAGCGCCTTGTAGAGCACGCCCGTGTAGCGGTCGAGCGGCACGAACGCATCGGCTGGCCCGCGCACCGTCCGCGAGGGCGGCAGCAGCAGCCGCACGCGATCAGACCAGTGCGGCCTGGCGCGCGACGACCGTGACCGTGTTGTGCTCCACGGAGAGGAAGCCGTCCTCGGCCGCGACCTCGATGCGCTCGCCGTCCATCGTCGTGACCCGGACCGTGCCGGGCGCGAGGATCCCGAGCACCGGCTCGTGGCCGGCGAGGATGCCGATCTCGCCGATCTGGGTGCGGGCGGAGACGATCGAGGCCTCCCCCGCCCACACCTCTTCGGCGGCGGAGACGATGCTGACCTTGAGCGGCGTGGCCACGATCAGCTGTTCTCCTGCTGGATCCGCGCCCAGTTCTCCTCGACCATCGCGATGCCGCCGACGTTGAAGAACGCCTGCTCGGCCACGTGGTCGAAGTCGCCGCGGACAATCGCGTCGAAGGACTCGATCGTCTCCTTGAGCGGGACCGTGGAGCCCTCGACACCGGTGAACTTCGTCGCCATGTACGTGTTCTGCGAGAGGAAGCGCTGGATTCGGCGCGCGCGGGCGACGGTGATCTTGTCCTCCTCGGAGAGCTCGTCGACACCGAGGATCGCGATGATCTCCTGGAGCTCCTTGTTCTTCTGGAGGATCGCCTTGACCGCGGTCGCGACCCGGTAGTGGTCCTCGCCCAGGTAGCGCGGGTCCATGATCCGGGAGGTCGAGGTCAGCGGGTCGACCGCCGGGTAGAGGCCGAGCGAGGCGATCTCGCGGGAGAGCTCCGTCGTCGCGTCGAGGTGGGCGAAGGTCGTCGCCGGGGCCGGGTCGGTGTAGTCATCGGCAGGGACGTAGATCGCCTGGAGCGAGGTGATGGAGTGACCGCGGGTCGAGGTGATGCGCTCCTGGAGGATGCCCATCTCGTCCGCGAGGTTCGGCTGGTAGCCGACCGCGCTCGGCATGCGGCCGAGGAGGGTCGAGACCTCCGAGCCGGCCTGCGTGAAGCGGAAGATGTTGTCGATGAAGAGGAGCACGTCCTGCTTCTGGACGTCGCGGAAGTACTCCGCCATCGTCAGCGCGCTGAGCGCGACGCGGAGACGCGTCCCGGGCGGCTCGTCCATCTGGCCGAAGACGAGGGCCGTCTTGTCGAAGACGCCCGCGTCCTCCATCTCGTGGATGAGGTCGTTGCCCTCACGGGTGCGCTCGCCGACGCCCGCGAAGACCGAGACACCACCGTGGTTCGCCGCGACGCGGTAGATCATCTCCTGGATGAGGACCGTCTTGCCGACGCCCGCACCGCCGAAGAGGCCGATCTTGCCGCCCTGCACGTACGGCGTGAGGAGGTCGATGACCTTGATGCCGGTCTCGAAGAGCTGCGTCTTCGACTCGAGCTGGTCGAAGGCCGGCGGCTCGCGGTGGATCGGCCAGCGCTCGGTGATCTCGAGCGAGCTCGTCGGCACGTCGAGGGCGTCGCCCGTCACGTTGAAGACGTGACCCTTCGTGACGTCGCCGACGGGGACCGAGATCGGCGCACCGGTGTCGGTGACCTCCTGGCCGCGGACGAGGCCGTCGGTCGGTTTGAGCGCGATCGCGCGGACGACGTCGTCGCCGAGGTGCTGCGCGACCTCGAGGACGAGCTTCTGCGACTCGCTGCCATCGCCGAAGGAGACCATGGTCTCGAGCGCGTGGTAGATCCCCGGGATCGCGTCGTGCGGGAACTCGATGTCGACGACGGGGCCCGTGACGCGGGAGATCCGGCCGACGGCGGCCTTCCCGGTCGCGGCCGAGTCGTTCTTCGTTGCAGTGGTAGCCATTCGGTCTTCCTGGTCTTTCGCGGTCTCGTCTCAGGCCGAGAGGGCGTCGGCGCCGCCGACGATCTCGGAGATCTGCTGGGTGATTTCCGCCTGGCGCGCGTTGTTCGCCAGTCGGGTGTAGTCCTTGATGAGCTTGTCGGCATTGTCGGTCGCCGACTTCATCGCCTTCTGCGTCGCCGCGTGCTTCGCCGCCGCCGACTGCAGGAGCGCGTTGAAGATCCGCGACTCGATGTAGACGGGCAGCAGGGCGTCGAGCACATCTGCGGGATCGGGCTCAAACTCGTAGAGCGGCAGGGCCTCGCCCGGCACGGGCGGCTCCACATCCTCGACCACTTCGAGCGGGAGGAGGCGCACCGTCTGCGGCTCCTGCGTGAGCATGCTCACGAAGCGGTTGTAGACGACGTAGACCTCGTCGACACCGCCGTGCGCATCCTCCGCCGCGAACTTCGCCGTGATCGCGTCCGCGATCTCCTTCGCGAGCCCGAACTCGGGGTTGTCGGTCGCACCGATCCAGGTCTGCTCGGCCTCGCGGTGGCGGAAGGCGAAGTACGCCGCGGCCTTCCGGCCGACGAGGTACCAGACCGTCTCCTTGCCCTCGTCCTCGAGCCGCTGCGCGAGCTCGCTGGCCTCGCGGAGCGCGTTCGCGTTGAACGCGCCCGCGAGCCCGCGGTCCGAGGTGAGCACGAGGATCGCGGCGCGGCGGCCGCCAGTCTCCTGCCGGGTGAGGATGTGGTCGACGTTGGAGAAGGTCGCGACCGCGGACACCGCGCGCGTGACCGCTCGGGCATACGGCAGCGAGGCGCTCACCCGTTGCATCGCCTTTGTGATGCGCGATGCGGCGATGAGCTCCATCGCCTTCGTGATCTTCTTGGTCGTCTGGGCAGAACGGATCTTCTGCCGGTAGACGCGAAGCTGCGCTCCCATGTCGTCCTAGTTCCCTGCCGTCAGTGCTTCTTCTGCTTGACGATCTTCTCCTGCGAGATCTCGTCGTCGGCGAGGTCCTTGAACTGCTCCGAGCCGACCGCGTCGACCGCGGGACCGCCCTGCCAGGCCGAGCGCTTGAACTCGGTGACCGCGGCGTCGAGCTCGGCGACGGTGTCGTCGTCGAGGACGTTCGTCTCGCGGAGCGTCGTGAGCACCTTCGTGTTCCGGCCGAGGTAGTCGAGGAGCTCGCGCTCGAAGCGCAGGACATCGGTCACCTCGACGTCGTCGAGCTTGCCGTTCGTGCCGGCCCAGATCGAGACGACCTGCTCCTCGACGGGGTACGGCGTGTACTGCGGCTGGCGGAGCAGCTCGGTGAGGCGCGCGCCGCGGTCGAGCTGGCGGCGGCTCGCCGCGTCGAGGTCGGAGGCGAACATCGCGAAGGCCTGGAGCGCGCGGTACTGCGCGAGCTCGAGCTTCAGCGTGCCGGAGACCTTCTTGATCGACTTGACCTGCGCGTCGCCGCCGACTCGGGAGACCGAGACGCCGACGTCGACCGCCGGGCGCTGGTTCGCGTTGAAGAGGTCCGACTGGAGGAAGATCTGGCCGTCGGTGATCGAGATGACGTTCGTCGGGATGTATGCCGAGACGTCGTTCGCCTTCGTCTCGATGATCGGCAGACCGGTCATCGACCCCGCGCCGAGCTCGTCGGAAAGCTTCGCACAGCGCTCGAGGAGACGCGAGTGCAGGTAGAAGACGTCACCCGGGTAGGCCTCGCGGCCCGGCGGGCGGCGGAGGAGGAGCGAGACGGCGCGGTAGGCCTCGGCCTGCTTCGAGAGGTCGTCGAAGATGATGAGGACGTGCTTGCCGCCGTACATCCAGTGCTGGCCGATCGCCGAGCCGGTGTAGGGCGCGAGGTACTTGAAGCCCGCGGGGTCCGAGGCGGGGGCCGCGACGATCGTCGTGTACTCGAGCGCGCCGGCTTCCTCGAGGGCGCCCTTGACCGAGGCGATCGTCGAGCCCTTCTGGCCGATCGCGACGTAGATGCAGCGCACCTGCTTCTCGGGGTCGCCCGAGTCCCAATTCGCCTTCTGGTTGATGATCGTGTCGATCGCGATCGCGGTCTTGCCGGTCTGGCGGTCGCCGATGATGAGCTGGCGCTGGCCGCGGCCGACCGGGATCATGGCGTCGATCGCCTTGATGCCGGTCTGGAGCGGCTCGTGGACCGACTTGCGCTGCATGACGCCGGGCGCCTGGAGCTCGAGGGCGCGGCGGCCCTCGGCCGGGATCGCGCCGAGGCCGTCGATCGGGTTGCCGAGCGGGTCGACCACGCGGCCGAGGAAGGCGTCGCCGACGGGCGCGGAGAGCACCTCGCCGGTCCGGCTCACCTCCATGCCCTCGACGATGCCGGTGAACTCGCCGAGCACGACGACACCGATCTGGTCCTCGTCGAGGTTGAGTGCGAGGCCCTGCACGCCGTTCGCGAAGCGGAGGAGCTCGTTGGCCATGACGCCGGGGAGGCCCTCGACGTGCGCGATGCCGTCGGCCGCGTCGATGACGTGACCGACCTCGGTCGCCGCGGCCGCAGCCGGCTGGTACGAGCCCACGAACTCCTTGAGGGCGTCCCGGACCTCGTCCGGACTGATGGTGAGTTCTGCCATTGGTCTTCCTTGTGCTTGGGTCTGGTGTCGACTAGCCGGCGAGGGCGAGTCGAAGATCGTTGAGTCGGGTGGCGACGCTGCCGTCGATGACACGGTCGCCGATGACGACGCGGACGCCGCCGATGACGCTCGGGTCGACGAGCTCGGTGAGGACGACCTCGCGCCCCTCCGCCTTGCTCAGCGCGGCACGAATGCGCGCGGACTGCTCCGCCGTGAGCGGCGCGGCCGTCTGCACCGTCGCGACCGCGCGGTCGGCCTGGGCCGCCACGAGCGTCGAGGCGCGCTTGATGAGGTCGCCGATGCGGCGGCCGGCGGCGCGGCGGACGAGCGCGGCGAGAATCGTCGTCGTCGCGGCCGAGGCCTTGCCGCCGAGGAGCTTCTCGACGACCTGCGCCTTCTGCCCGCCCGGGACGAGCGCGGAGCCGACCGCGTACTCGAGGTCGGGGTCCGCCGAGACGGCCTTCTGGAAGGCCGCGAGTTCCTCGATCACGGTCTGCCCGTCGCCGACGCTCGCGGCGACGGCGCGGATTCCGAGCTCCTCGAGGCCCGTGAGCAGGTCGTCGGCGCTCGACCACCGCGCGCCGGCCGACGCCCGCAGCACGGCGCGGGTGTCCGCGGTGCTCGCGCGGAAGACGCGGTCGACGAGTGCCTGCTTGGCCTCCGCCGACGCCGCGGCGTCGGCGAGCGCGCCCTTGAGCGTCGCGGTCTCGGCGATCACGTCGCGCGCGGCGAAGAGCTCGCGCCCGAGGTCGAGCGTGTCGCCCTTCGCCTCGGCGAGGGCGGCGCGCCCGGCGGCGATGGCCTGCGTGGTGGCGGAACCCATGACTACTTGCTCGCCTCGCTCGCCTCGAGGTCCTTGAGGAACTGGTCGACGAGCGCGCCCGCGCGCTGGTCATCGGCGAGGGACTGCCCGACGACCCCGCTCGCGAGGTCGATCGCGAGCGTGCCGACCTCGGCCTTGAGCGAGGCGATCGCCGCCTGGCGCTCCGCCTCGATCTGGGCCTGGGCGTTCGCGGTAATGCGAGCGGCCTCGGCGGTAGCCTGCTCCTTGAGCTCGGCGATGATCGCGGCGCCGTCCTTGCGGGCCTGCTCGCGGATCTCCGCGGCCTCGGCACGCCCTGCGGCGAGCTGCTCCTGGTACTGCGCGAGCGCGGCGTTCGCCTCGGCCTGCGCGGCCTCGGCCTTCGCGATCCCGCCCTCGATCGCCGCGGAGCGTGCGTCGAGCGCCTTGTAGACGTTCGGCAGCACCTTCCAGATGACGATGACGAGGACGATGACGAAGGCCACCGTGCCCCAGAGCAGGTCCGGCCAGGCCGGGATGAGGATGCTGTGCTCCTCCTCCGCCGCGGCGACGAATGCGTCAAGCATTCGGACTCCTTACCTCGTAGTGGACTGGCTCAGGCCGCGGGGAACGGGATGAACGCGACACCGATGGCGATGAAGCAGAGCGCCTCCGTGAGCGCGATACCGATCCACATGAGGGTCTGCAGACGACCGGCGAGCTCGGGCTGGCGCGCGACCGACTCGATCGTCTTGCCGACGACGACGCCGACGCCGATCGCCGAGCCGATGACCGCGAGGCCGAAGGCGAGCGGTGCGAGGTGTCCAACAATCATGGGTGTTTTCCTTTCGGGGGTGCCGTGCGTATCCGGGTGGCGCCTGGATCAGTGCTCTTCAGCGAGCGCCATCTGGATGTAGATCGTGGTGAGGATGGTGAAGATGTAGGCCTGCAGCGCCGCGACGAAGATCTCGAGGAACGTGAAGGCGATGCCGAAGGCGATCGTGCCGAAGCCGATGAGGCCGAGGAAGTTGCCGTCGGCGAGGACCGTGAAGAAGAAGAAGTGCGTCGCGAGGAAGCACAGCACGAGGAGCATGTGCCCCGCGACCATGTTCATCGTGAGACGGAGCGTCAGCGTGACCGGGCGGACGATGAAGGTCGAGAGGAACTCGAGCACCGCGATGATCGGCATGATCGCGCCGGGGACGCCGGGCAGGATGAGCGCATTCTTGAAGAAGCGGCCGGTGCCGAACTTCTTGATGCCCGCGTACATGAAGGTGATGTACGAGACGATCGAGAGCACGATCGCCTGGCCGATGAGCGCCGTGCTCGGCATCTGAAGGCCCGGGATCGTGTTCGTCGCATTCATCGCGAGCGTCGAGAAGAAGATCGTGACGAGGATCGGCATGAAGCGCTTGCCGTCCTTCTCGCCGAGCGTCTCGATGACGATGCCCTTGCGGACGAAGTCGAAGCCCCACTCCCAGAAGGCCTGCCCGCGGCTCGGCACGACCTTGAGCCGGCTCGAGCCGATCCAGAGGAACGCGACGATGAGGATGATCGCGAGGAGCCGGATCAGGAGGATGCGGTTGAGCTCGAAGGGCGTGCCGACGAAGAGCAGCGGCTCCGGGAAGAACTCATTGATGGACGGACCGACGAACTCGCCATCGGTGGACTCTGCGGCGCCGGTGAGCAGACCGATGGCCGCGACTGCGATGGTAGACAGCGGAAGTCTCCAAGATCTGGGCGGAGGGCATGAGGATGCCTCCGACGAAGGTCAGTACTGGTCAACCTTATCAGGCTTGAGCAGCCCGATGAACGCGACGATCTCGACGCCGAGGCTGCCGAGGACACCGGCGATCATCGACCAGACGAAGACCGGCGCATCGACCCAGGGCTGACCCGTCAGGAGCGCGAAGGCGATGATCGCGGCGATGAGCTTCACGAGCCAGGTGCCCATGACGACGCCGAAGAAGGCGCCGATCGAGCCGGTGCGGCGCCGGAGCCGCTCCCCGAGCCAGAAGCTCGCCGCGGTGAGGAGCATGAACACGCTCCCGAGGAGGGCGCCGAGCAGCCCGGACCACAGGCCGCGGTCGGACCCCGTGAACCACCCGATCGCCGCGGCCCCGGCCGCGAGCACGACCGCGAGGACCGCCCCCTGGATGAGCACGCGCCTCGCCAGATCCCTCACGGCGCGACCTCCGCGATGCCGGCGACGAGCTCGACGAGCCGCTGCCTCGACACGAGCCCCGCGCGCACGACGCGCAGGCGGCCCTCCGGGCGGTCGAGGCTCGTCGCGTCGACGATCGTGCTCGCCTGCGAGCCGCGCGGGCCGGCATCGAGGATGACGTCGACGGCGTCGCCGAGCGCCTCGGCCGCCTCCCCCGCGGTCTGCGCGGCCGGCTCGCCCGTGCGGTTGGCACTCGACACGGCGAGCGGCCCGCTGTCCTTGAGCAGTTGGAGCGCGACCGGGTCGTCGGGCATGCGGAGCGCGACCGTGCCGCGGGTCTCGCCGAGCTCCCAGTCGAGCGAGCTGCGCGCGGGGACGATGATCGTCAGCGGGCCTGGCCAGCACGCCGTCGCGAGCGCGCGGACGGCCTCGTGGACCGTCTCGGCGAGCGCGTCGAGCGTCGCGACCTCAGGGATGAGGACGGGTGGCGGGCTCGCGAGCGTCCGGCCCTTCGCCGCGACGAGCGCGGCGACCGCGGACGGCGTGAACGCATCGGCCGCGATCCCGTAGACGGTGTCGGTCGGGATGACCGCGAGCCGCCCCTGGCCGATCGCCGCCCTCGCGGCGCGCAGCCCGTCGAGCAGGCCCGCGGTCGAGCTCGTGTCAAAGATCTCGGCCATCGCCCTCATTCTCCCATGGTGCGCCCCCGCGACGGCTCAGGGGCGCAGCGCGGTCGTCACCCGTGGGCGTCCGGTCAGGTCAGGGTGGGTCGCGGCGGCACGCCAGCCGTCGGTGGCGAGGAGCGACCGGATCGGCCCGCCCTGCGTCTCCCCGTGCTCGATCGCCAGCAGACCGCCGGGGACGAGCAGGCGGAGCCCCGTCGCCGAGAGCCCGCGGACGAGGTCGAGGCCGTCCTCGCCGCCGTAGAGGGCGAGCTCCGGGTCGTAGTCCCGCACCTCGGGGTCGCGGGGCACCGCGCCGAGCGGGATGTAGGGCGGGTTCGAGGCGAGCACGTCGACGCGGCCCTCGAGCTCGGGCAGCGGATCGCGGAGGTCGCCGAGGCGGAGGCGGAGGTTCGCGGCGCCCGAGGCCCGCGCATTCCTCTCCGCCCAGGCGAGCGCGACCGGCGAGAGCTCGATCGCCGTCACCTCGGCATGCGGCACCTCGGTCGCCATCGCGATCGCGACCGCCCCGGAGCCCGTGCCGAGGTCGACGCCGACGGGGCGCCCGCCCGGCACGGCGAGGAGCGCGTCGATCGCGAGCTGCGCGAGGAGCTCCGTCTCCGGTCGCGGGACGAAGACGCCGGGCCCGACCGCGAGCGTCAGGTGGCGGAAGTGCGCGACGCCCGTGATGTGCTGGAGCGGCTCCCGCGATTCGCGACGCGAGACGAGGTCGAGGAATGCGCGGGCCTCGTCCGCCCCAAGGGCCGCCCCCGTCAGCGAGCGCGCGGCGAGCTCGCCCCGGCCGATGCCGAGGACGTGCGCGAGGAGGAGCTCGGCGTCGACCCGCGGTGTCGGGACGCCCGCCGCCTCGAGCCGCTCGGCTGCCGCCTCGAGGGCAGCCTTGACCCCGTTTTCAGGCGGCGGCACGGCGAATCCGGGGAATCAGGGCCTGAGCCCGGCCGTGGACCTGAGAACTGGGCGACATGCCTGAATACGGGGTCAGAGGTTGGCGAGGCGCTCAGCCTCGTCGGCGTCGATGCAGGACTGGATGACCGGCTCGAGCGCGCCGTCCATGACCTGGTCGAGGTTGTAGGCCTTGTAGCCGGTGCGATGGTCGGCGATGCGGTTCTCGGGGAAGTTGTAGGTGCGGATCCGCTCCGAGCGGTCGACCGTGCGGATCTGCGACTTCCGCAGCTGTGCGGACTCGGCCTCCGCCTCCTCCTGCTGGCGCGCGAGGAGTCGGGCGCGCAGGACGCGCATTCCTGCCTCGCGGTTCTGCAGCTGCGATTTCTCGTTCTGCATCGACACGACGATGCCGGTAGGAATGTGCGTGATGCGGACCGCGGAATCGGTCGTGTTGACCGACTGCCCGCCGGGGCCGGAAGAGCGGTACACGTCGATCCTGAGATCGTTCGGGTCGATCGAGAGCTCCTCGGGCGCGTCGACCTCGGGGAAGACGAGGACGCCGGCCGCCGAGGTGTGGATGCGCCCCTGGGTCTCGGTCACGGGCACGCGCTGCACACGGTGCACGCCGCCCTCGAACTTCAGGTGCGCCCAGACGCCCTCCGCCGGGTCGCTCGAGGAGCCCTTGATCGCGAGCTGCACGTCCTTGATGCCCCCGAGATCCGTCGGCGTCTGCTCGATGATCTCGGTGCGCCACCCCCGCGACTCCGCATAGCGAAGGTACATCCGGAGGAGGTCCCCCGCGAAGAGCGCCGACTCCTCACCGCCCTCCCCCATCTTGATCTCCATGATGACGTCGCGGGAGTCGTTCTCGTCACGCGGGATGAGCAGGCGGCGCAGCCGCTCGGCCGCGGCATCGACCTCGGCGGTCATCGCCGGGACCTCCGCCGCGAGCTCCTCGTCGAGCGCCGCGAGCTCCTCCGCCGCGGCGAGATCGTCGACCGCCTGCCGCCAGGCAGTGTGCGCGGCGACGATGCGGGAGAGCTCGCTGTAGCGGCGGTTGACGCGCTTGGCCCGGACCGGATCGCTGTGGAGCGCCGGGTCGCCGAGCTGCTCGCCGAGGAGCCGGTGCTCCTCGACGAGCGGCGCGACGTTGTCGAACACGGGGGCCGGCTTCAGAGCTGGACGGTCGAGTTCGCAATGCTCGCGAGCTCCGTCGCGACGAGCCGGTCGAGCGGGGTCTCCGCCGAGGCCGTCGCGACGATCGTGAGCGAGGCGCCCTCCTCGGTCGCGCGCGCGGCCCCGATGAGCCGCTTCGCCGGGAGCGCGATCGAGGGGTCGTCGAGGACGCCGCGCCCACCGGGGGCGAGGCTCGCGTAGGCCCGGCCGAGCTGCGTGATCGAGTCGATGAGGACGACGACGTCGATCCCGAGCTCGACGAGGCGCTTCGCGCGCTCGACGGCGAGCTCGACGATCGTGACGTGGTCCTCGGCGCTCAGCTCGAGCCCGGACACGACGACCTCGCCCTTGACGGCGCGGCGGAACTCGGTGACCTCCTCGGGGCGCGGGGCGACGAGGAGGACCATGAGGTGGGCCTGCCCCTGGGCGGCGCTCACCTCGGCGGCGAGCTTCGCGACCGTCGAGGTCTTGCCGGCACCCGTCGCGCCGAGCACGACGGCGCGCTGCCCCTTGAGCGTGTCGCCCGCGAGCGCCTGACTCGGGCGCACGGGGGTGAGCGAGGCGAACTCGGGCCGCGCGAGGGAGCCCTCGGCGGTGAGCCCGTTGACCGAGTCGACCTTGACGAGCGCGTTGTACTTCTGGCGGCCCTGCTGCTCGCCCTCCCGCGGCTGCCGGATCGCCCCGACGACCGCGTCGCCCTTGCGCAGGCCGTACTTCTTCACCTGACCAAGCGAGACGTAGACGTCGGTGATCCCGGCGAGGTAGCCGGTCGTGCGGACGAAGGCGTAGTTGTCGAGCACATCGAGGATGCCCGCGATCGGCAGCAGGACGTCGTCCGGGAGGATCTCGGGCTCGACGTCGTCGCCGAGGCGACCCGAGCCGCGCTTGCGGCCGCGGTCGCGGCCGCGCGAGCGGTCGTCGTCGCCCTCGCTGGCGGGCGCCGCCTCCGCGCCGTTCGCGCCGTTGCGGCTCCGGCCGCGGCGGGAGCGGGAGCGGGAGCGACCCGAACCGGCCTCGCCGTCCTCGCCGTCCCCCGACTCGCCGTCGCCCGACTCGGCGTCGCCGGTCTCGGCGTCCGCGGTCGCGGCGGGCTCGCCCTCGGTCGTCTCGGCGGCCTCGGTCGGCGCGGCCTCGGCGGGCGTCTCGGTCGGTTCCTCGGCGGCGGCGGTCTTCGCGCGGCGCGTGCCCGCCCGCGACTTCTTCGCCGGGGCCGGGGCCTCCTCCGCGGCGGCCTCGTCGGCGGGCGCCGACTCCTCGGCCGATGTCGGCTCCCCCTCGGCGGCGGGCGCCGACTCCTCGTTCGGGTCCTTCACGGTCACGCGGCGCGACTTGCGCACGGGCTTCTTGACGGGCGCCTTGCCCTGCAGCTCCGCGGCGAGCGCGTCGAGCTCCGCCTGCCGAGCCGGGTCGACGGCCGGGCCATCCTGCGGCGCGGTCGTCTCGGGCTGGTCCTGAGCGATCTGCTCTTCGGTCATGATTCGTCTGTCCTTCCTTCGCCTGATACGGATGAACTCCGCGGCGAAGCTTGATGCCCTGGCACCGCTGCCGACATCGGCAGGGGCTGGGCGATGAGATCGAAACCGGGCGTGCGCCTGGAATCAGGCGCCATCCGCACGGTGCACGGCCACTGTAGCACCCTTGAAATCGACGGCCGGTGTGAGCGACCGCCACGGGGTCCGGCTCTCGCCCTGCACGATCGCCGCGGCCGCGGCGCGCTCGGCCGGATCGCCCGCGAGCACGAGGATCGATGGGCCCGCCCCCGAGACGACGGCGGGGTGGCCCGCCTCGCGGAGTCGCCGGACGAGGTCGTGCGTCTCGGGCATCGCGCTCGCGCGGTAGTCCTGGTGGAGCCGGTCGTCGGTCGCCTCGAAGAGGAGCTCTGGGCTCTGCACGAGCGCGGCGACGAGGAGCGCGGAGCGCGAGAGGTTGAAGACGGCGTCCTCATAGGGCACGGAGCTCGGCTGGAGCGCGCGGGCGACCTCGGTCGGGACCTCGAACTCGGGGACGCAGACGAGGGGTGCGACGCCGCGGTGGACGTTGAACTTCTTCGCCCTCGGCCCGGCCGGCCCCGTCCAGGCGATCGTCAGGCCGCCGTACAGCGCCGGGGCAACGTTGTCCGGGTGGCCCTCGATCGCCGTCGCGAGCTGGAAGAGCTCGTCGGCGCCGAGCAGCTCCTCGCTCGCGATGAGCCCGCGCGCCGCCATGAGCCCCGCGACGATCGCCGCGGCGGACGAGCCGAGGCCGCTGCCGTGCGGGATCGCATTCCTCGCGACGAGGTGGACACCGGGCATCGCGATCCCCGCGTGCTCGAATGCGCGGCGCATCGACCGCACGACGAGGTTCGTCTCGTCCTCCGGCACGCTCCCCGCGCCGACGCCCTCGACCTCGACGCGGGCGCCCGCGCCCTCGACCGCCGTGACGGTGAGCTCGTCATAGATGCTGAGGGCGAGCCCGAAGGTGTCGAAGCCCGGTCCGAGGTTCGCGCTCGAGGCGGGGACCCGGACGTCGACGCTGCGCCCGAGCGGCACGCCGCCAGGCGATGACATCAGCCGAGCCCCAGCACACCCGCGACGGCAGCGGTGTCGACGGCCGCGACCGTCGGCTCGGCCGAGGTGCCGTCGTCGAGGCGGAGCCCCCAGCTCGGGTCCTTGAGCCCGTGCCCCGTGACGGTCGCGACGACCTTCGCGCCCGCCGGGATCGCCCCCGCATCCGCGCGCTCGAGGAGGCCGGCGATCGAGACCGCCGAGGCCGGCTCGACGAAGACGCCGACCTCGCGGGCGAGGATGCGCTGCGCGCTGAGCAGGACCTCGTCGCTGATCGCGCCGAAGTAGCCGTTGCTGTCGTCGCGCGCGGCGAGGGCGAGCTCCCACGAGGCGGGCTTGCCGATGCGGATCGCGGTCGCGATCGTATCGGGGTCCGTGACGACCTCGCCGCGGACGATGGGCGCGCTCCCGGCCGCCTGGAAGCCGAACATCCGCGGGACGCGCGTCGCGACGCCGCGCTCCGCCTCCTCGCGGTAGCCGCGGTGGTAGGCCGTGTAGTTGCCGGCGTTGCCGACGGGAATGAAGTGGAAGTCGGGCGCGTCGCCGAGGACATCGACGACCTCGAAGGCGGCCGTCTTCTGCCCCTCGATCCGGTCGTTGTTGACGGAGTTGACGAGGTGGACCGGGTAGTGCTCGGCGAGCTCGCGCGCGACATCGAGGCAGTCGTCGAAGTTGCCCTGCAGCTGCACGATCCGGGCGCCATGCGCGACGGCCTGGGCCATCTTGCCCATCGAGATCTTGCCCTCGGGGACGAGCACGGCGGCGACGATCCCCGCGTGCGCGGCGTAGGCGGCGGCCGAGGCCGAGGTGTTGCCGGTCGAGGCGCACACGACCGCCTTCGCGCCCCGCTCGACGGCCTTCGAGATCGCCATCGTCATGCCGCGGTCCTTGAAGGATCCCGTCGGATTCATGCCCTCGTACTTGACGTAGACGTCGGCGCCCGTGCGTCGGCTCAGGGCCGGCGCAGGAATGAGCGGCGTCCCGCCCTCCCCGAGCGTCACGATCGGCGTCGCCTCGGTGACGTCGAGACGGTCACGGTACTCGTGGAGTACGCCGCGCCAGAGATGGGGCATCTTCACAGTCCTTCGACTCGGATCACGCTCGTGACCGTCTCGACGGCATCGGATCCGCCAAGGGCATCGACGGTCGCGGCGAGGGCGGACTCCTCGGCACGGTGCGTGACGATGACCAGGGTAGCGGTCGGGGCGGCGCCATCAGTACCGGGTCGGACCGTCTGCGAGGCCGTCTCGATCGAGACGCCGTGATCGGCGACGACCTTCGCGATCGTCGCGAGGACGCCGGGCCGGTCCGCGACGTCGATCGCGATCTGGTAGCGGGTCATGACCCGCTCGAACGGCAGGAGCGGCACGTCGGCGCTCGTCGACTCGGCGACGCCTGGACCGCCGACGAGGTGGCGGCGCGCCGCGGAGACGATGTCGCCGAGGACGGCGGACGCGGTCTGCACGCCCCCCGCGCCCGCGCCGTAGAACATGAGCGGGCCGGCGAACTCGGCCTCGACGAAGACCGCGTTGTTGCCGCCGTGCACGGCGGCAAGCGGGTGGGTGCGCGGCACGAGCGCGGGGTGGACGCGGGCGACGACCCCCTCGGCCCCCTCGGCCGTCGTCACCCGCTCGGCGATCGCGAGGAGCTTGACGACGTAGCCGGCGGCCTTCGCCGCCGCGACCTGGCGGGCGCTGACGCCCGTGATGCCCTCGCGGTGGACGGCGTCGAGCGGGACGTGCGTGTGGAAGGCGAGGCTCGCGAGGATCGCCGCCTTCTGCGCGGCGTCGTAGCCCTCGACGTCGAGCGTCGGGTCGGCCTCGAGATAGCCGAGCTCGCGGGCGACCTGCTGTGCGCGCTCGGGCTCCCAGCCCTCGCTGTCCATCTTGTCGAGGATGAAGTTCGTCGAACCGTTGACGATCCCGAGGATCCGCTGGACCCGGTCGCCCGCGAGCGATTCGCGCAGCGGCCGGATGATCGGGATCGCCGCGGCGACCGCGGCCTCGTAGTACAGCTGCGCGCCGACCTGCTCGGCGAGGTCGAAGAGCTCCGGACCGTGGGTCGCGAGCAGCGCCTTGTTCGCCGTGATGACGTCCGCCCCCGAGCCGAGCGCGAGCAGGACGTGGCTCCGGGCCGGCTCGATCCCGCCGATGAGCTCGACGACGATGTCGGCCGCCGTGATGAGCCCCTCGGCGTCCGTCGTCAGCAGCTCGGCGGGGATCGCCGGCGTGCGCTCGGCGGCGGGATCGCGCACGAGCACCCCGATGACCTCGAGGCCCGCGCCGACCCGCGACTCGAGCTCCCCGCGATGGGCCGACAGGAGGTCGACCACGTTCGCACCGACGGTGCCGCCGCCGAGGATCGCGATCTTGAGGTTCCGGTACTCGATCACCCGTCCAGGGTAGTGACTCGTCGGGGTGCTCGCGGCCGGGCTCAGCTCAGGCCCGCGTCGCGGGCGAGGAGGTCCTCGATCGTCTCCCCGCGGACGAGGATGCGCGCGGCGCCGTCCCGGACCGCGACGACGGGGGGCCGCGGCACCCAGTTGTAGTTGCTCGCCATCGCGGAGCCGTAGGCCCCCGTCGCGGGCACGGCGAGGAGGTCGCCGGGCGCGACATCGCCCGGCAGGTACTCGTCGCGCACGACGATGTCGCCGGCCTCGCAGTGCATGCCCGCGATGCGGGCGAGGATCGGCTCGGCCGTCGAGCGGCGGTTCGCGAGGCGCGCCGAGTAGTCCGCGCGGTACAGCGCCGTGCGGAGGTTGTCGCTCATGCCGCCGTCGACCGAGACGTAGGTGCGAGTCGCGGGCGCGCCCGGGGTCTCGACGACGACCGGTTTGACGATGCCGACCCGGTAGAGCGTCGTCGTCGAGGGCCCGACGATCGAGCGGCCGGGCTCGACCGCGATCGTCGGCACCGCGATGCCGAGCTCGGCTGCGGTCGTTGCGACCGCGGTCGCGATCCCCGAGGCGATCGTCTCGATCGGCATGGGCGTGTCGGCGCTCGTGTAGGCGATGCCGAAGCCGCCGCCGAGGTTGAGCTCGGGGACCTCGCCGTCGGCCAGGAGCTCGGCGTGGAGGGCGAGGAGCCGGCGCGCGGCCTCGCCGAAGCCCTCGGCGTCGAAGATCTGCGAGCCGATATGCGAATGGATGCCGAGGAATACGAGGGACGGCTCCCGCCGGATCGCCGCGACGAGGCGGGGCGCGTCCGCGATCGTCACGCCGAACTTCTGGTCCTCGTGGGCCGTCGCGAGGTACTCGTGCGTCGAGGCGTGGACCCCCGAGTTGATCCGGAGCCGGACCGGCTGCACGCGGCCGTGACGGCGGGCGAGCTCGGCGACGCGGCCGATCTCCGCCTCGGCGTCGAGGACGATCGCCCCGACGCCCGCCGCGATCGCGGCGTCGAGCTGCGGGATCGACTTGTTGTTGCCGTGGACGCCGATCCGCCCGGGGTCGATGCCGGCCGCGAGCGCGAGCGCGAGCTCGCCGTGGCTCGCGACGTCGACGCCGAGCCCCGCCTCGGCGACCCAGCGGACGAGCTCGCTGCTCAGGAACGCCTTGCCCGCGTAATAGACCTTCGCGCTCGCGCCGATCGCGCCGAGCGCCGCGTCGAAGGCCGCCTTGGTCGCCGCCGCCCGCTGCCGGACGTCGGCCTCGTCGACGACGTAGAGGGGCGTGCCGTACTCGGCCGCGAGCGCCTCGGCCGCGACACCCCCGATGACGAGACCGCCGTCGGCGCCGCGCGCCGCGGTCGCCGACCAGACCCCCGCCGCGAGCGCGTTCGCATCCTCGGGGGGTCGCAGCCAGCTCGGCGCGAGGGGGTTCGCATGCACCCGCCAAGCGTAGCGAGGCGGGCCCGCCCGCTCAGCCGCAGGTGTCGGTCTCGGTGATCGCCGCCTCGTCGAGCGGGATGTCGTGACCCTCGACGCGGAGCTCGAGCCTCGCGGGGGTCACCTCGACCGCGGCGAGCTCGAGCGCGGCGGGGATCGAGCTCGCGATGCAGAATGCGCGGGGCTCGAGCAGCGGCGCGACCCACTCCCCGACGACGGGCACGTCGCGCAGGGCGTCGAGCGAGATGGGGTTGCCCCCGAGGACGAACTCCTCGGGGGTGAGCCGGAGCTCTCCCGCCTCGATGCTCGGCGCGAACCCGATGCCGAGCACGATCTTCGTGATGACGGCGTCGAGCTCGGTCTGGAGCCGGACCGTGCCCTCGCCGAGCGCGAGCGTTGCGGGGTCGAGGCCCGCGGCGGCCGCGATGAGCGGGACCGCCCGCTCCGCGGGCACGCTGATCGTCATGCTCGCCTCGTCGATGACGCGGCGCTCGAGCTGCGGGAGGATGGGCGCCTCGCCGAGATCGACGAGGACGTCCTCGGGCTCGATCCCGAGCCGCGCCGCGACCTCTTGCTGCACGCGCGAGACGGCCTCCGCGCGGACCGCATCGTCGAGGCCCGGCACGGGCGCGCGCCCGGAGACCCAGAGCCAGACGAGGACGCCCGCGACGACGAGGAGCACCCCGAGCGCGCCGAGGACGACCCACAGGGCCGTGCGCCGCCGCGGCCGGGCCGGTGCCGGGAGGACGGCGACCTCGATCGGCGGGCCGGGCTCGCGCATTCCTACATCCGCTCCGGGGCGCTCACGCCGAGGAGGCCGAGCCCCGTCGCGAGGACCGTCGCGACCGCCTCGTTGAGCCAGAGCCGCGTCCGGTGGAGGTCGGTGATGTCCTCGCCCGCCTGCGGGGCGACGCGGCAGGCGTCGTACCAGCGGTGGTAGACGCCCGCGAGCTCCTCGAGGTAGCGGGCGACCCGGTGCGGCTCGCGCCACTCGGCGGCCTGGCGCACGATCCGCGGGAACTCGGCGAGGACGCCGAGCAGCCGCGCCTCCGTCTCGTGCGAGAGGAGGCTCGCATCGAACGCGCTCCGGTCGACGCCAGCCGTCGTCGCGTTCCGGAGGACCGAGCGCGTGCGGGCGTGCGCGTACTGGACGGTGTAGACGGGGTTGTCGTTCGTGCGGCTCGCGAGGAGCCCGAGGTCGATGTCGATGTTCGAGTCCGTCGAGCTGCGGGCGAGCGCGTAGCGGGCGGCGTCGACGCCGACCGCCTCGACGAGGTCCTCGAGCGTGACGACCGTGCCGGCGCGCTTCGACATCCTGACCGGCTCGCCGTCGCGCAGCAGGTTGACGAGCTGGCCGATCATGAGCTCGAGGTTGACGCCCGGCTCGTCGCCGAAGGCCGCGCACATCGCCATCATCCGGCCGACGTAGCCGTGGTGGTCGGCGCCGAGCATGATGATGCAGCGGTCGAAGCCGCGCTCGCGCTTGTCGAGGTAGTAGGCGAGATCGCCCGAGAGGTACGCGCCCTCGCCGTCGGACTTGATGATGACGCGGTCCCGGTCATCGCCGTAGTCGGTCGAGCGCAGCCACACGGCGCCCTCGCGGTCCTCGATCGCCCCGAGCTCGCGGAGCCGGGCGATCGCCCGGTCGACGGCGCCGGAGGCGTGGAGGTCGTTCTCGTGGAAGAAGACGTCGAAGTCGACGCCGAAGTCGTGGAGGCTCGCCTTGATCTCGGCGAACATGAGGTCGACGCCGATCGCGCGGAAGACCTCCTGGAGCTCATCCGCCGGCAGCTCGCCGAGGTCGCCGGGGTACGCCTGGGCGACGCGCTCGGCGATGTCGTGGATGTACTGCCCGCCGTAGCCGTCCTCGGGCGCCGGCTCGCCGAGGTGGGCCGCGACGAGGGAGCGGGCGAAGCGGTCGATCTGCGCGCCATGGTCGTTGAAGTAGTACTCGCGCGTCACGTCGGCGCCCTGCGCGGCGAGGATGCGGGCGAGCGAGTCGCCGACCGCCGCCCAGCGTGTGCCGCCGATGTGGATCGGCCCGGTCGGGTTCGCCGAGACGAACTCGAGGTTGATGCGCTCGCCGGCATACAGGTCGCCGCGCCCGAACGCCTCGCCCTGCTCGACGATCGTGCGGGCGAGCTCGCCCGCCGCCGCGGCGTCGAGCCGGACGTTGATGAAGCCGGGACCGGCGACTTCCGCGCTCGCGACGCCCTCCGCCGCGGCGAGCTCGGCCGCGAGCTCGGTCGCGAGCTCGCGCGGGTTGACGCCGATCGTCTTCGCGTGCTGCATCGCCGCGTTCGAGGCCCAGTCGCCGTGCTCCGGGTTGCGGGGGCGCTCAATCGGGATGTCGGCCGCAGCGACCGACAGCTCGATCCCGCGGGCCGACGCCGCCCGGGTCAGGGCGGCGGCGACGAGTACGGCGAGGTCCTGCGGATTCACAGCGGCCAAGCCTAATCGGCGGCGCCCGGCGTGCGCTCAGCCGCCGCGGTGACGCGACGACGCAGAATGGCCGCATGCGTGCATCCCGATCGATCGCCCTCGGCGCCGCCGCCCTCGCGACGGCGCTCCTGCTCAGCGGCTGCCTCGACACGGGCTTCCCAGGGAAGACGCCGAGCGTGCCGGCGGGACCGACGGGCCCGAGCGCCGCACCGAGCACCAGCCCGAGCGCCTCGCCGAGTACCTCGCCGAGCCCGACCGCGGCGCCGTCCCCCACGGAGGAGCCCGGCGACACCGCGACCCCCGTGCATCTCGACTGCGGGGCGCTCCTGCCGATCGCGGCGCTCTACGACATCGACCCGAACCTCGGCGCCGTGCCCCTCAGCGGCTCGCCGAGCACCCGGCTCGCGCAGGACGCGCTCGCGGCGGACGGGACCGTCTGCCAGGTGACGCACGCGACGAGCGGCGCCACCGCATTCATCAGCATCGCCGCGCCGGGCGCCGCGGCGATCGACGCCGCCATCGCCGCGGCCGGCCCCGGCTCACCGCTCGGCGACACGGGGCTCGAGGCGCACGGGGACGCCGCGCAGCTCGTCGTCGTCAGCGGCGATCACCTCGTCGGCGGCGAGTGCGACCCCGCCTTCAACCCCGAATCGCTCCGCGCGCTCGTCGCGCTCGCGATCGCCGGCGGCGCCTGAGCCGCTCGCGCGCTGATACGCTTGAGCCTCGCGTGACGCCTCCGTAGCTCAGCGGATAGAGCGCCGGTTTCCGGTACCGTAGGTCGCAGGTTCGATTCCTGTCGGGGGCACGTTTGTGATGTGTCGAGACATCGTTTCCGGGTGAACCCGCGTTAGCGGGGTTGTTTGGGGTGGTAGTCGAGGTCGGGTTCGAGGTGGAACTCGGCGAGGATCACCCCGTGCCGGCTGGTCACGATG